>JAABUM010000476.1_pt1 | contig 70565 bp, 70 predicted proteins | sample 5559161 | NCBI WGS metagenome assembly JAABUM01 (sample SAMN10711868, study PRJNA513369) | rock metagenome | isolation source: Antarctica rocks | place: Antarctica: Victoria Land, Siegfried Peak nord
AGAGGGCCGGGGTGAGGGGGCCTTGGCTGCGGAGCGGAACACCGCCGGTTCCGCCGGACCAGGGCTTTGCACGGGCGAGGGCGGTCCTTGAAGACCCCCTCACCCCGGCCCTCTCCCATGGGGGAGAGGGAGCAGCCCACTCACCTTCCGCCTGCACGCGAGTTCAGCATGACGCACCCACAAAGGCGCACCCTACCCCGATCCCCGGGACAGGGTGCGCCTCTGTGCATTCTGCCAACGCAGCCGTTTATCGGACTGCCGTTGGCGCCGCATCATTGGCAATATCGGCGGATGTGGCCGTCACCGCCGACCCGGCACTGCGCTCCGCAAGGGCCGGTGCGCCGCACATTGCCTGAACCGGGCCTGACCCGGCGGACAGCCGCTTCCATGATCGCCAAGCCTTGACCGCCGCGCTGTGGGCATTGCCGGTCCTGGCCGTCATCGGGCTGATCGGGTCCGGGCGGGGGACGCTCGGCGCCGGGGCGTGCGGGGCAGTGCTGGCGCTGGCGGTCGCGCTGGCCGCGGCGCCGCTGCCGTTCGGCGTGGCCGAGGCCGCGCTGGCGATGGCGCGGGGCGCCTGGCTGGCCTGGCTGGTGGCGCTGGTGATCCTGGGCGGGCTGTTCTTCCGGGAGGCCGTCGCGTCCGGTTCCGTGGCGGCGGCGGGAACGCGCCGGGGGCGGCTGTTCACGACCTGCTTCCTGGCCGGGCCGTTCACGGAATGCGCCACCGGCTTCGGCGTCGGGCAGGTGGCGACGGCCGGGGCGATGCAGGCGCTGGGCGTGGCGCCGGGCCATGCCTTGGTGCTGGGGCTGTTCAGCCAGACCTTGGTGCCCTGGGGGGCGCTGGCCATCGGCACCGTCGTTGGGGCGGAGCTGTCGGGGGTGCCGGCGGCGCTGCTGGGCCGCAACTGCGCCATCCTGACGGCACCGCTGCTGCTGGCCTGGCTCATGCTGTTCTGGCGCATGGCGGCGGCGGCGGGCGTGCCCGGCACCGTGCGCGACCATGCCGGGGAGGCCGCCTGGCTGCTGGCCGTCGCCGGCCTGCTGGTGGGGGCCAACATCCTGTTGGGGCTGGAGGTCGCGGGGTTGGCGGCGCTGGGTCCGCTGGTGCTGCTGCGCTTCGCCGCGGGGCGGCCGGACCGGGCGGGGTGGCGGGCGGGAGTGCGCGCCGGTCTGCCCTATGCCGCGCTGACGCTGGGGCTGGCGATGTCCCGCGGGGTGCCAGCGGTGCGGGACCTGCTGGGGGCCGTGGCGCCCCGGCCGGTGCCGGGCGGGCCGGCTTGGGCGGTGCTGCTGCATCCCGGCACCTGGCTGGCCGTGACCGCGCTGGCGTTCGGCCGGCCGGGGCGGTGGGGGCCGGCGGCGCGCGGCGCCTGGGCGCGGGGACGGACGCCGGTACTGGCGATCCTGGCCTTCTTGGTGCTGGCGCAGGTGATGCTGGACGCGGGCATCGCCGCGGCGCTGTCGGGCCGGTTGGGGGCCGGGCTGGGACCTGCGGCTGCGCTGGCGACGCCGCTGCTGGCCTGGCTGTTCGGCGCGATGACAAGCAGCGGCAATGCCGCCAACGGGCTGCTGATGCCGGGCCAGGCGGCGCTGGCCGGCGCCGCGGGGCTGAGCCTGCCGTGGCTGGCGGCGGTGCAGTGCGTGTCGGCGGGGGCAGGCACGATGCTGTCGCCGGTGCGGGTGGCGATGGGGTGCGTGCTGGTGGGACAGGCACGGGGGGAGCGGGCGGTTTATGCGCGGGCCTGGCCGTTGGGGGCTGCGGCGCTGGGGGTGATGCTGGCGGCGGCTGCGTGGGTGGCTTGGTAGGACCGCTCTCAACCCGAAATGGACTCTCGACACCATGGAGCGGCGTGGCTGGTCAGGGACTGGAAGCAGCCATTCGCCACGGTTGCCGGCGAGTGAAGCAGCAACGATAAAATGCAAAAACAAACATGTCTTTGATATAGTCTAATAATACTTTCGGTGCATTGATTGTGCCTTATGGAGCCGCGGGATAATGTGCAAGTATGAAAACCCCTCTCCTCGTGATTGCCATAGCCTCACTCTGCGCCGGATGCGCTATCATTCCAGAGCAGGTCGAGGTGAACTACAAACCTGATGCGGGCACGACCCGCACGCAGATCATGTCCGCCAACAATATCCGGCTTCAGGTCGCGGACGCGCGGCACGCAGAAAGTCCGAGCTGGATCGCAGACAAGAAAAATGGCTACGGCATGCGCCTGGCTTCCGTCGCGGCGCAGCGGCCCGTGGCGGACCTCGTCAGGGACGCTGTTGCTCAAGAACTTACGGCACGCGGCATCCGAGTGGGTGAAGGCCAAACAACTATTTCAGTCGAAGTCACCCGCTTCGAGTCAATTTCGCAAATCCGATTTTTCTCGATTGGCGCAATCGGCTACGCTGATTTCGGAGTGCAAGTCCGGCGGGCGGACGGCAGCATCGCTTATGCCCGCACCTTCTCGGTCAGCAATGATGACGAGGCCTCCTTGGCCGGCACAGCGGGTCAGGCGCGCCGCAGCGTCGAGAGCGCGCTTTCCAAGGTTGTCGGGCAGATCGTATCGGACCCAGCTTTCACCAAGGCTTTGTCCACCGAGCCGCGCATGACCTGACAAACTTCAATGCAGCATCCTCAACGGCCGCCGGTGTCGCGGCCCATCCTGCGGGCGGCCGAGGACAGCACCATGCGGCCGTGAGCCAAGCCCGAGGGCCTCGATGGCACCGTCGGGAGCCTCACGGCAAACAACCGAGCGGCAAGGCATCCCAACCCGTCGCCCCAGCTCGGCCTGCACTGGTTCAAGCAGGCCAGGTAGCCGAATGCTATCCAGGCGGGGCACCGGAGTGGACCCAAGCAACTTTGGATCATCACTGGCCACTGTGTCCATAGAATCTCTTGGCATACCGCAGCATCCCGCCGCGGAGACTGTCGTTCCTGTTACGGAAGCCGCCTCCACGCCTCGGACCCAACGGCCCGCATTACCTTAAACCCCCGCCCCGCCCCGCCCGATCTCCCCCGCATCCGGCAGGTCCCAGGCCCCCCAGCACAGGTCCATCAGCCGCCGCATCCGGTCCCGCGGCAGCACCTCCTCCGCCAGCTCGGAGAACTTCTCCTCCAACTGCCCATCGGTCATCGGCTTGTCCTGGCTGCCCACGGCGTGCTCGATGAACTGGTGCAGCCGGCGTCCGTCCGCCGTCGTCACGATCATGTCCACCTGGTCCGTCTTGATCGCCGGATCGGTCACGACATGCACCCGGCCCCGCACCGCCACCACCGCCGGGTCCGCCACGGCGCGGTCGGTGAACGCCTGCTCCCCGCCGCGCCCCGTCACCAGCGCCACCGCAACGGCGTGGTAGATGCTGAACTTGCCCTCCAGCCCCGCCTGCGGCGCGGCCTTGCCCATCAGGTTCAGCACCAGCGGATGCACCCGTAGGTCCACGGACTGGATCGCATCCGGCTGCAAGCCGTGCGCGGCGCGAAGCTGGAGGGCGGCGTCAATCGCCGGGTGCGCGACGATGCCGCAGGCGAACGGCTTGTAGGTGTTCAGCGCCAGCTCCCACCGCTCCCCCAGCCCGTCCACCACCTGCCCCCAGTCCCGCCGCGTGCTGACCGCCTGGCCCCAGCCGTCGAAGCCCTCGATGGCCACCTCGGACGCCGTGAAGCCCTGCTGCGCCAGCAGCGCCGACACCATGCCGTTCTGCGCGGCGCGTCCGGGATGAAAGCTCTTGGTGTCCGAGCCGAACTGCACCTTCAGCCCCACCGGCTGCGACGCCGCGATGCCGAGCGCCCAGGCCATCTGCCGCTCGTCCAGCCGCAGCAGCCGGCCCATCGCCACGGCGCTGCCGAACACCCCGGCGGTGCCGGTGATGTGCCAGCCCATCTGGTAGTGCTCGGGATAGACGGCGTTGCCCATCCGGCACTCGACCTCGCAGCCCAGCACGAGGGCGTGCATCAGCTCCGCGCCGGACACCGGCCGGTGCTCCGCCCACGCCAACAGGGCGGAGGCGACGGGGCCGGCGGGATGGATGACGGTCTTGAGGTGGGTGTCGTCGTAGTCCAGCACGTGCGAGCTGATGCCGTTCACCAGCGCGGCATGGGGCGCGTCCAGCCGTTCCTTGCGGCCGAACAGGCTGGCTTGCGGCGGGCCGGAGAACGGCTGCACCGCCGCGACGGCCCGACCGGGAGCCGGGTTGGCCGACCCGCCGACGGCGCAGCCGACCCAGTTGAGCAGGGTGCGCGCGGCCTCCTTCCGCACGGCGCCGGGCACCTGCCCGATGGGCGCGGTGGCAGCGTAGCGGGCGATGATGTGCGTGACCGGCACGGACGACGCCGCCCGTTGCGCGGCGAAGCCGGGTGCGGCGGGGACGGGCGCAGCGGGGGCAGGCGCAGCGGGGGCGGGCGCAGCGGGCTTGTCCTGCGCCCCGGCCGGCGCCGCGGCCAGGACGGCCCCGACTGTGGTGGTACGGAGCAGGGTGCGGCGTTCAATGCGGGCCATGGGGCGTCCTCCGGATTTTGCTTGTCCGCAAGCCTAGCCCATCATCGTCCCGGCTGGGAACGCGCTTGCGCCGCCGGTCCGGCTGATGCCGGTCCAGCCGCCGCCGGGCCAAACATATCCTACCGCTTCACGGGATGTCCGCCGCTGTGCGGCCCGGATAGGCTGTGTCCCAGTCGTGTCCTGCCGGACGCATCCGCAACCAGCACCGGACCTGCCTCATGCCCCAACCCGTGCGTCACACAGCCGTTGGGCAGGCTACCAGGACGGTGCTGATTGCATTGCGGGTGACGGTAGGATTCGTAGCAGGCACGGTGCTGCTGGTGGTGGTGGCCGCATATGGGGCGGCCAAATTCAAAGCCGGGCCGCAGCCAGCACAGAATGCATCCTCGCCCACCCAGCTAGCCACCCCATCCGTTGCTGCATCATCGACAGCGGTCGCGCGTTCCCCGCCGTCGTCACGGGGACGCCAAGCTTCTGCTCAGCGCGCGTCGGACGGCTATTACTATTTTGACACTGCGGTAGGCGGCACGACGGTGCGAATGTTGTTTGACACTGGCGCCAGCACGGTCGCGCTACGTGCCGAGGACGCCGAACGGGTCGGCATTGCCGTCAACAGCCTAAATTACAACATCAGAACGCAAACGGCGAATGGGACCACGGAGGTCGCACTCGTGACTCTGGACTCTCTGCGGGTAGGCGACGTTACTCGTTGGAACGTGCTCGCCGTGGTGTCTAAGCCGGGGAAGCTGCACGTCAGCCTGCTTGGACAGTCCTTCATGTCCAAGCTCGCCGGGTATCGCTTCGAATGGGGCGAGCTGATCCTGCAAGGCGACTGAAGCGGCAGGCCGGAACCGGCCGGAACGACAGCCAGCCTCAAGCCGCCCGCGCCACCCCCACTGCCGCCCGCCCGTCCACCCGCGCCAGCCGCTCCAGCAAGTATTCCACTTCCCCCTTTGCCGCCGCCGTGATGCCCGGCCCCGGCTTGCGCTGCGCGTCGCTCGCCAGCAGGCCGCGCCGCATCAGCACCCACTTGCGGACCGCAAGCCCGATCCGTGCTTGCTGCTCGTAACGCAGCAGCGGCAGGTGCGCGTCGAACAGGTCGTGCGCCGCGTCCCGCTGCCCCGCTGCCTGCATCCGCACGACGTCCACCAGCAGCTCGGGGAAGGCATAGCCGGTCATGGCCCCGTCCGCCTTGCGCTCCATCTCGAAGTCCAGGAACAGGCCGCCGTTGCCGGTCAGGATGCTGAGCGGGCGCAGGCTGCCATCGGCCTGGTATCCGCGCAGGGTGCCGATCTTCTCCAGGCCGGGCCAGTCCTCGTGCTTGAGCATCACGCAACCGGGGTTGTCCTGCACGATCCGGCGGATCACTGCAGGCGTCATCACCACCGTCAGCGTCAGCGGGTAGTCCTGCAACACCCAGGGCACGTCCGGCCCGACCGCCTCCGCCGCGCCGGCGAAGTAGGACACGATCTCCTCGTCCGTCCGCAGGTGCGGCGGCGGCGCGATCATCACCCCGGCGGCGCCGCGGTCCATGCTGGCGCGCGCCAGCGCCCGCATCGCCGCGAAGCCCGGAGCCGACACGCCGACGATCACCGGCAGCCCCGGCATCGCCGCGATGTAGCGGGCGGCGACCTGCAACGCCTCCTCTGCCGTCAGCTTCGGCGCCTCCCCCATGATGCCCAGCACCGTCGCGCCCTGCACGCCCAGGCCGACCCAGTGTGCGGCCAGGCGGTCTATGCTGGGTAGGTCGAGCGAGCCGTCGGGATGGAAGGGCGTGGGGGCGATGGGGAACACGCCGCGGGCATCGTGGGTCAGCATGGCAGTCTCCGGCCGGGTTGGACGGGGCAGCCCAGCACCGGCGCGAAGGCAGGGCAAGGGCATTCGCATCCAGGCCGGCTCTGCCCGGCATCGAGGCTTGTGCGGCACCCTCACGGCGCGGCACGGTCCGCCCATGAAGGGATCGGCCATCGCCGTGACGATGACCCTGTCTGCGCCCGCACTCGCGGCGCCGGACACGGCAGAGCGCGCCGCCATCCTGGACGTGGCCCGCAAGCCGGCCGAGCTGGCACTGTCAAAGCCGGTTCGGTTCAGGGTGAGGACGCTGCGGATCGAGGGCGGGTGGGCCTTCCTGCTGTCGTCCATGGTGGAGCCGGACGGGCGACCCCTTAGCTACCGGGGCACCTCCCTGGCCGAGGCGGCGCGGCATGGGGCCGTGTCCGGCGACTACGTTGCGCTGCTGCTGCGGCGGCAAGGCGGGGCGTGGCGGGTCGTCGCGCACGCCGTGAGTCCGTCGGATGCCGTTTGGGAGACGTGGCCTGATGAGCATAGCGCTCCGCCGGCACTGTTCCGGACGGGACCGTGACCAGCGGGACGAGGCACTGAAAGGGGGCGGACGGCGCTTGCCCGCCCCCTCACCCCGGCCCTCTCCCGGAGGGAGAGGGGGAAGGCGGCTCGTCAGATGTGCAGGGCGCGGCCCTCGACGGCCAGCGCGGCTTCCTTTACCGCTTCGCTCAGGCTCGGGTGCGCGTGGCAGGTGCGGGCCACGTCCTCGCTGCTGGCGCCGAACTCCATCGCCGTCGCAAGCTCGGCGATCAGCCCGCCCGCATCGGGGCCGATGATGTGCGCGCCCAGGATGCGGTCGGTCGCCGTGTCGGCCAGTATCTTCACGAAGCCGTCCGTGGTGCCCATTGCCCGCGCCCGGCCGTTCGCCGTGAAGGGGAACTTGCCGACCTTGTAGGATACGCCCTGCTTCTTCAGGTCGTCCTCGGTGCGGCCGATGCTGGCGACCTCCGGCCAGGTATAGACCACGCCCGGGATCACGTCGTAGTTCACGTGTCCGGCCTGCCCGGCCATGCGCTCGGCAAGGGCTACGCCCTCCTCCTCCGCCTTGTGCGCCAGCATGGGGCCGGCGATCACGTCGCCGATGGCGTGGATGCCGGGCACGCTGGTGCCGTAGTGCGCGTCCACCACGACGCGTCCGCGGTCGTCCAGCGCCACCCCGGCCTCGGCTAGGCCCAGCCCGTCCGTGTAGGCGCGGCGGCCGATGCTGACCAGCACCACGTCGGCGAGGATTTCCTCGGCCGGGCCGCCCTTGGACGGCTCGACGGTGAGCGTCACGCCCTCGTTGCCCTTGCGGGCGCCCGTCACCTTGGTGCCCAGGCGGAACTTGATGCCCTGCTTCCCCAATACGCGCTCGAACGTCTTGGCGATTTCGGCGTCCATGCCCGGCACCAGCCGGTCCAGGTACTCGATCACCGTGACCTCGGCGCCCAGGCGCTTCCAAACGCTGCCCAGCTCCAGCCCGATATAGCCGCCGCCGATCACCGCCAGGTGCCGCGGCACCTGGTCCAGCTCCAGCGCGCCGGTGCTGGTGACGATGCTGTGCTCGTCCACCTCGACGCCGGGCAGGGTCAGGCTCTCGCTGCCGGTGGCAATCACTATGTGCTTGGCGTCATACGCCACGCCGTCCACCTCGACCTTGCCCGGCCCGGCCACGCGCCCGCTGCCCTTGAGCCAGTCCACCTTGTTCTTCTTGAACAGGAACTCGACGCCCTTCACGTTGGCACCCACCACGTCATCCTTGCGCGCCATCATGCGCTTGAGGTCGAGCTTCACGCCCTCGATCATCACGCCGTGGTCGGCGAAGGCGTGCGACGCCTCCTCGAAGTTTTCGCTGCTTTGCAGCAGCGCCTTGCTGGGGATGCAGCCGATATTCAGGCAGGTGCCGCCCAACGTGGCCCGGCGCTCGACGCAGGCCGTACGCAAGCCAAGCTGCGCCGCGCGTATGGCGCAGACATAGCCACCAGGTCCGCCGCCGATGACGACGACATCATAGGATTCAGGCATCTTCACGTCCTTGATACTTCAAGGGATATGGGCGCTGCGGCCTACAAATCCAACAGCAGCCGGCGCGGGTCCTCCACGCCTTCCTTGACGCGCACCAGGAACGACACGGCCTCCTTGCCGTCCACGATGCGGTGGTCATAGGACAGCGCCAGATACATCATCGGACGTATCTCGACCTTGCCGCCCACCGCCATCGGCCGGTCCTGTATCTTGTGCATCCCCAGGATGCCGGACTGCGGCGCGTTCAGGATCGGCGTGCTCATCAGGCTGCCATAGACGCCGCCGTTGGTGATGGTGAAGGTGCCGCCGGACAGCTCCTCCAGCTTCAACGCGCCGTCGCGGGCGCGGCGGCCGAAGTCGCCGATGGCCTTCTCGATGCCCGCGAAGCCAAGCCGGTCGGCATCGCGCACCACCGGCACCACCAGGCCGTTCGCGCCGCCCACGGCGATGCCCATGTTGACGTAGCTCTTATAGACGATCTCGTCGCCTTCGATCTCGGCGTTGACCGCCGGGAACTCCTTCAGCGCCGCGACGCAGGCGCGCACGAAGAACGACATGAAGCCCAGCCGCACGCCCTTGTGCCGCTTCTCGAAGGCGTCCTTGTATTCACTGCGGAGCGACATCGCCGCGGACATGTCCACCTCGTTAAAGGTGGTCAGCATGGCGGCGGTGTTCTGCGCCTCCTTGAGCCGCTGCGCGATGGTGCGGCGCAGGCGGGTCATTTTCACCCGCTCCTCGCGCTCGTCATCGGCGCGGGGCGCCTTGGCGGCAGGCGCAGCGGGCGCAACAGGCGCGGCAGGGCGGGACAGGAATTGCAGCACGTCGCCCTTGGTGATGCGGCCGTCCTTGCCGGTGCCCGGGTCCATCTGCCCGGCGGCCAGGCCCTTCTCCTCCATCATCTTGGCGGCGGACGGCATCGGCGCATGGGCCGCGGCAGGCACGGGCATCGCTGAAGCGGGCATCGTCGAAGCGGGCGGCGGCCCCGCGGGCCGGGCGACGGGGCCGAGCGGCTGCGGCTGCGGGTTCACCCCCGGGCTGGGGTTGGCTGCGGTGGATGACGCAACGGCCGTGGCGGCGCCCGCCGTGGTGGTGGCGGACGGCGTGACGGCAACGGGCGAGGCATTGGACGGCGTGGCGGACGGCGACGCGCCGGACGCGGCGCCCCCGGCCTCCAGCAGCGCCAGCACGGCGCCGACCTCGACCTCGGCGCCCTCTGCGGCGACGATCTGGCCCAGCGTGCCGGCGCCCGGCGCGTTCACCTCCACCGTGACCTTGTCGGTCTCAAGCTCCACCAGCGGCTCGTCGGCCGCCACGGCGTCCCCGGTCTTTTTCATCCATCGCGCGATGGTTGCCGTGGTGACGCTCTCGCCCAGGGTGGGAACCTTGATCTCGGTGGACATGCTGCCTCCCTTAATCGTTCATGCCGAGCGCGTCGCGCACCAGCGCAGCTTGCTCCGCCGCGTGGACCTTGGCGAGGCCGGTGGCCGGGCTGGCGGCGTCGGGGCGCCCGGCATAGACCGGCCGCCCGGCCAGGCCCTGCGCCGCCATGACCCGCTCGATCCGGCGGTCCACGAAGGTCCAGGCGCCCATGTTCGCCGGCTCCTCCTGGCACCACACGACCTCGGCGTTGGCGTAGGTCTTGAGGATGGCGCCCAGGGTGCGCTCCGGGAACGGGAAAATCTGCTCCAGCCGGACGATGGCCACGTCGTCCACGCCCTTGTCCCGGCGCTCCGCCAGCAGGTCGTAATAGACCTTGCCGGTACAGACCACGACCCGGCGGACCTTCTCCGGCGCCGCCAGGGTGTCGGTCTCGGGGATGACGAAGCGGAAGCGGCTGCCCTCCGCCATGTCCGCCACCGGGCTGACCGCCAGCTTGTGCCGCAGCAGCGACTTCGGCGTCATGATGACCAGGGGCTTGCGGAAGTTGCGCTTGAGCTGCCGGCGCAGGGCGTGGAAGTAGTTGGCAGGGGTCGTCAGGTTGCAGACCGCCATGTTGCACTCGGCGCAAAGCTGCAGGTAGCGCTCCAGCCGGGCGCTGCTGTGCTCCGGCCCCTGGCCCTCGTAGCCGTGCGGCAGCAGCAGGGTCAGGCCGCTCATCCGCAGCCACTTGGTCTCGCCGCTGGCCAGGAACTGGTCAATGATGACCTGGGCGCCGTTGGCGAAGTCGCCGAACTGCGCCTCCCACAGCACCAGCACCTTGGGATCGGCCAAGGTGTAGCCGTATTCGAAGCCCAGCACGCCCTGCTCGGACAGCAGCGAGTTGTAGATCTCGATCTTGGCCTGGTCCGGCTGAATGTTGTTCAGCGGAACGTATTCGTTCTGGTTGGTCTGGTCCATCAGTACGGCGTGGCGCTGGCTGAAGGTACCGCGCTGCACGTCCTCCCCGGACAGGCGGACGCGGTTGCCGTCCAGCAACAGACCGCCGAAGGCCAGGGCCTCGCCGGTCGCCCAGTCCACGCCCTCCCCGGACTCGAACATGGCGCGCTTGGCTTCGAGCTGCCGGGCAATCTTGGGGTTCAGGTCGAAGTCGGCGGGGGGCGTATAGAGCGCGCGGCCGACCGACTGGAGCTGCTCCGCGGTCAGCGCCGTCGAGTCCTCCTGCTGCTCGTCCGCCTGTTGGGACTGCCTCAGCCCGGCCCAATGGCCCTCCAGCCACTCCGCCTTGTTCGGACGGTAAGCCTGGCCGGCCTTGTAGGCGTCCTCCAGCCGGGCGGCCTCGTCGTCCCACATCCGCTTCGCCTCGTCGGCCGGCACGCTGCCGTCCGCGGCCAGGCGGGCGGCATACAGGGTGCGCGTGGTCGGGCGGTCCTTGATGGCGCGATACATGACGGGCTGGGTGAACGCCGGCTCGTCGGTCTCGTTGTGGCCGTAGCGGCGGTAGCAGACGATATCCAGCACGAAGTCGGTGGCGAACTGCATCCGGAACTCGGCGGCCAGCCGGGCGCAGAAGATGACGGCCTCCGGCTCGTCGCCGTTCACGTGCAGGATCGGGCACTGCACGGCCTTGGCGACATCGGTACAATAAAGCCCGGAATAGGCGTGGGCCGGAACCGTCGTGAAGCCGATCTGGTTGTTGACGATCAGGTGGATCGTGCCGCCGGTGCGGTAGCCGATCAACTGGCTCATCGCCAGGGTCTCATAGACTAGGCCCTGCCCGGCGAACGCGGCGTCCCCATGCATCAGGATGCCCATGACGCTGCGGCGGCCCTTGGTGTCCCCGGCCATGTCCTGGCGCGCGCGCACCTTGCCGACCACGACGGGGTCCACCGCCTCCAGGTGCGACGGGTTGGGTTGCAGCGAGATGTGGACCGGGTGCCCGTCCACCTCGATGTCGGTGCTGGTGCCGAGGTGATACTTCACGTCGCCCGACCCCTGCACATCGTCCGGCTTGAAGCTGTTGCCGCCGAACTCGCTGAAGATCGCCGGCAGCGGCTTGCGGACGATGTTGACCAGGGTATTCAGCCGGCCGCGGTGCGGCATCCCGATGGCGACCTCGCCGACGCCCGCGCGGGCGCCGGTGTCTATGATGGCGTGCAGCGCGGGGATCGTGACCTCGCCGCCCTCCAGCCCGAAGCGCTTGGTGCCGACGTAGCGGCGCTGGCAGAACGCCTCGAAGCCCTCGGCCTCGGTCAGGTGCTGCAAGATGGTGCGCTTGGCGGGGGCGTCGAAGCCGGTGGTCCAGGGGGCGCCCTCGATCTTGCGCTGTATCCAGGCCTTCTGCTCGGGGTCCTGGATATGCATGAACTCGACCCCGATAGGGCCGCAGTAGCTGGCGCGCACGATTTCCACGATCTCGCGCACGGTCGCGCTCTCGCGGCCCAGCACGTTGTCTATGAAGATCGGGCGGTCCAGGTCGCCGGGGCCGAAGCCGTAAGCGGCGGGGTCCAGCTCCGGATGCGACTTGGGGGTTTGCAGGCCCAGCGGGTCCAGCTTGGCTTCCAGGTGGCCGCGCACGCGGTAGGCGCGTATCAGCATCAGGGCGCGCAGGCTGTCGAGCGCGGTGGCGCGCACCTGCTCGGCGGTGAAGCCCGGCGCGGCGGCGGGCGCGGCCTTGGCCCCCTTGACATCGGGCTTCGCCGCCGGCTCAGGCTCAGCGACGCTGTAGGTGCTGGGCGCCCAGGATGCGCCGCTGGCGTCCTCCAGCACGCCGCGCGCCTCGTCGTCCATGGCGGCGAACAGGTCGGCGAAGCTGGCGTCCACCGATCCGGGGTTGGCCGCCCACCGCGCATACTGGTCGGCGATGAACGCCGCGTTGGCGCCGTTGAACGCGGAAGCGAGCAGGTCTACGCCGGGCATTGGGAGTTTCCTTCGGACATCCAAGGCGGGCTTAATGTCCGCACGTATCCAAGATGGGCACGAAATAAGGCAAGGCTGTGCCCGGCATGTTGCCGGGCACGCATGGCAGCTAGCCGACCAGCTTGCGGCTGGCGTCAATCAGCTCCTGGACGGAGGCGCAGGACTTGTCGAACGCCGCCTGCTCGCCGGGGGTGAGCTGCACCTCGACGATGCGCTCCACGCCGCCGGCGCCGATCACCACGGGGACGCCGACATACAGGCCGTTCATGCCGTACTGGCCCGTCAGGTGCGCCGCCGCCGGCAACACGCGCTTCTTGTCTCGCAGGAAGCTCTCGGCCATCGCGACGGCGCTGGCCGCGGGGGCATAGAAGGCGCTGCCCTTTTCCAGCAGCTTCACGATCTCGCCGCCGCCGTTGGCGGTGCGGGACACGATGGCGTCCACCTTGTCCTGCGTGGTCCAGCCCATCTTGACCAGATCAGGGACGGGGATGCCGGCAACGGTGCTGTAGCGGACCAGCGGCACCATCGTGTCGCCGTGGCCGCCCAGCACGAAGGCGGTGACATCCTCGACCGACACGTTGAACTCGTGCGCCAGGAACAGGCGGAAACGGCTGCTGTCCAGCACGCCGGCCATGCCGACGACCATGTTGGGCGGCAGGCCGGACTTCTGCTGCATCACCCACACCATCGCATCCAGCGGGTTGGTGATGACGATGACGAAGGCGCCGGGGCAGTAAGTCTTGATGCCCTCGGCCACCGTGGCGATCACGCCGGCGTTCTTGGCCACCAGGTCGTCGCGGCTCATGCCGGGCTGGCGCGGAAAACCTGCGGTGACGATCACCACGTCGGAGCCTGCGATGGCACTGTAGTCGCTGCCGCCGGTCATGTGGCTGTCGAAGCCGTCCACCGGGCCGGACTGCATGATGTCCAGCGCCTTGCCGGCGGCGACGCCGCCGAACACGTCGAACATGGCGACGTCGCCGAGTTCCTTCAGCCCGATCAGGTGGGCGAGGGTGCCGCCGATGTTGCCGGCGCCGACCAGCGCGATCTTGTGACGTGCCATGGATGGGGGGTTCCTGGTGCAGGGTCCGCGCGCCGGGGTGCGGAATGGGGGCGCCAACGAGGGCGCCCGGCCGCCCTGGGGAATGTTGGGGTGGTAGTGCAATCCACCCGGGGCGGCAAGGTGGGACCTGCCCCAATCCGCGTCAGGTAATGTGCGAAAGCCCCAGGTATTCTGCGCTCTGCATCTCCTCCAGCCGCGACGCCGTGCGCTCGAACGCCTGCGCGCCCTCTCCGCGCTGATACAGCCGGTCCGGCACGTCGTCCGCCGACGCCACCAGCTTCACCCGATGGTCGTACAGCGCGTCCACCAGCACGATGAAGCGCCGGGCCACGTCGTAGTTGTCCGGCGACAGGCGCGGCACGCCGTCCAGCACCAGCGCATGGTAGTGCGTTGCCAGCGCCACGTAGTCCCCGGCGCCGAGCGGCGTGCCGCACAGCGCGTCGAAGTCGAACCGCGCCACGTTCCCCGCCGCCACCGGCACCGGCACGCTGCGGCCCATGACCATCAGGCGCTCCGCCCGCGGCCGGGCGCCGTCGGTCAGGTCGGTAAAGGCGTCGTCCAGCGCGCGGTCGGCGCGGTCGTCGGCGGGCACCAGCCAAGTCGGCTTGCCGCGCAGCCGCTGGCGCCGCCAGTCCCGCGCGCCGTCCAGCACCAATACGTCCAGGTGCTCCTTCAGCAGCGCGATGGCCGGCAGGAAGGCGTCGTGGCCGGGCTGCCCGGCGAACAGGTCGTCCGGCTTGGTGTTGCTGGTGGCGACGATGACGACCCCGCGGGCGAACAGGGCGCGGAACAGCCGGCCCAGGATGGTGGCGTCGGTGATGTCGTTGATCTGGAACTCGTCGAAGCACAGCAGCGCCGCCTCGGCGGCGATGGCGTCGGCCAGGGGCGGGATCGGGTCGTCCATGCCCGGGTCGTCCAGGCGGTGCGGCGTGCGGCGCCAGTCCCAGATGCGCTTGTGCATCTCTTGCATGAAGGCGTGGAAGTGGACCCGGCGCTTCCGCGGCACCTCCGCCACGTCATAGAACAGATCCATCAACATGCTCTTGCCCCGGCCCACGTCGCCGACGAGGTAAAGCCCGTGCGGGAAGTGGCCGGGGATGTCGTCCCGCGGCGCGCGGTGCAGGAAGCGGCTGAGCAGCCCCCGGCGCGGCGGCCCGTGCGGGTCCTGCGTGGCCGGATCGTATCCGCGCAGGCGGCTCCAGAGGGCCTGCAGCCGCTCCGCCGCGGCAGCCTGCGCCGGGTCGGTCGTCAGCGTGCCGCGAGCCAAGTGCCGGCGGTAGGCGGCCAGGGGACCGGGGGCCAATGGACCGGGGGCCAGCGGACCATTGGCCAACGAGTTCAAAGGGTTGATCGTTTCGAGCATGATTCTTTCCGCTGAGGGACCGGCCCGGCAATCACTGAATCGGGAGCATGTAACCTAGTGCTGGATTGAGGCGTTGATTTGTCAGAGGGTTGCGATATTGGGGGAAGGCGCGAAATGAGGCAGGTTCTGGCGGTCGCGGCGATGGTGTTGGCGTCCTGCCTACCGGCAGGCGCGGTCGAATTCCAGACCCCGATCACCAAGCAGCTCTACACCTGCGCTAAGCCCGGCCTGCAACGTGTCGTCATGGCATCGGAGCCGGCGCCCTGTTGCGACGGCCAGCTTCGTTGCGCGCAGTTCCTGTCCACGGCCGGCATTTTGCAGAACCGTCGCATTCCGCGCACCTAACCTGCCCTATGTTGATGCTGAGCTGGGCTGCTGAGCTGGGCCGTTGAGTTGGGCGGCTGGCCGGTCTAAGTCCAAGACATGATCGAGCTTGATTATGCCGGCCTGGCCGGAACCTCCGTCGCTGCCGACCCTTTCACGCATGTGGTGGTCCGCAACTTCGTTCCGCCTGGCACACTGGCGGATGTCGTTGGCGGATTGCCGGCGCTGAGCAAGGGCGGGTCCTTCCCGACCGACGGCTTGCGCCTTGGCCCCGCCGCCAGCGCGCTCATCAAGGAACTGGAAGGCCCGCGCTTCCGCGGCGCCATCGCCGGCAAGTTCGGCCTGGACCTGGCCGATGCGCCGGTCATGGTGACGTTGCGCGGCCAGTCCCGCGAGAAGGACGGGCGCATCCACTGCGACAGCCTGGCCAAGCGCGTGACGGTGCTGCTCTATCTGAACCCCGAGACCGCGGACTGGGCACGCCAGGACGGCTGCCTGCGCCTGCTGCGCCGTCCGGACGACCTGGACGACTATGCCGTCGAGGTGCCGCCGGTGAACGGCACCCTGCTGGTGTTCCCCAACGGCCCCGCGACCTGGCACGGGCACAAGCAGTTCGTCGGCCGCCGCTACGTCGTGCAGCTCAACTGGATGACCACGGACGACAAGGCGCGCTACGAGATGCGCCGCCACCGGGTCACGGCGTTCCTGAAGCGTCTGACCCGCGCGGCGTAGAGGTTTCCCACACGTAGCAACAGCCCTGGATCGAACCTTATCCTGGCCACGGAGGTTCAATCATGGTCGAGACCCTACGGCTTGGCTCCCCTGTGTCCGCCCTGGTGCCCCGCAACCTTGGACGCCTGGCGCTGATCGGCGGCGCCGCGGTCGCCGTGCTGGCCCTGGTGGGAAGCTGCTACTACGTTGTACAGCCGACGGAGATGGCCGGGGTGCGCCGCTTTGGCGTCGTGACCAGCCCGGCGCCCATCGGGCCGGGGCTGCACTGGAAGGCGCCGATTGACGCCGTGGACCACCTGCAGGTCAGCCTGACGCAGTTCCAGGCCGGTGATCTCAGCGTCTATACCATAGACAACCAGGCCGTCCGCATCGGCATCGGATTGAGCTACCGCGTCCCGTCCGGCGCCGTGTTCCGCCTGCTGTACGGCGTGGGCCGCAGCGGCAACGTGGACATTGACGCCAACCTGCGCCCGGTGGTGGCCGACCGCGCCCTGCGCGTGTTCGCGCGCCGCAACACCGTCAACATCAGCGCCGAACGCGAGGCCATCGCCAACGATATACGCCGGTCCGTGCAGGAGGCGGTGGGCGATCCATTCGGGCTGGAGATCGTGGACCTGCAGCTCAGCCGCATCGAATACAGCGCCGCCTTCACGCAGTCGGTCGAGGCCGCGGTGCGCGCCAAGAACGACGCCTTGCAGGCCGAGAACACCGTCGGCCGCATCCGCTACGAGGGCGAGCAGACCAAGGTGCAGACCGAGGCGCAGGCGGTCGCCGCCAACACCCGTGCCGAGGGCGAGGCGCGCGCCGCCGTCACGCGCGCCCGGGCCGAGCGCGACGCCGCCGTGCTGCGGGCGGAGGGCGAGGCCAGCGCCGCCGTGACCCGCGCCCGGGCCGAACGGGAAGCGACGGTGCTGCGCGCGGAAGGCGAGTCGCAGGCGACGGCCCTGAACGGCAAGGCCCAGGCAGCGGCGCTGCAACAGATCGGCGACGCCGTTGCGGCCAATCCGCGCGTCGTGGACTACGAGACGGCCCGGCGCTGGTCCGGCACCCTGCCGGCGACCATGCTGGGCGGCGGCATGATGCCGTTGCTGAACCTGCCGGGCGGCACCGGGCTGGGCGCGGCTACTCCCGCCGCAGCACCCGGTCGGTGATGAAGCTGGACAGGCCGCCAGCCACGAAGTCGCGCTTCAGCTTGTGCTCGTCGTATTCGGTCCGCACCCAATCGAGGAACGGCAGGCGGCCTTCCGCCTCCGCGGCGTAGCGGACGAAGAAGGCGTCCAGAACGCCGGTGCGGGCGCGGCTCCAATGGCCGAAGCGCCAGGACAGGTGCTTGAGCGCATCGGCGGCCCGCCCGCCCTCGAACATGATCGCCAAGCCGGATGCCAGCCCGGCGCGGTCGGCGCCGGACTTGCAGTGCATCAGCGCCGGGGTGCGGAGCGTCGCGTAGATTTCGGCGAAGCGCAGGACGCGGTCGCGATGGGGAGCGCCGCGGCTCTCGAACGCCATGTCCAAGTGATGCAGGCCCAGCCGCTCCGCGGCTTCGCGCGAAAGGGCGTCGGACCCGCACTTGCGATGGCCGCGCAGGTTGACGAGCGTCTTGAGGCCGTATCGCCTCGTGGCCGCCGCTAGGTGCCCCGGCGTTGGGTGGTTGGAGCGATACAGCTTGCCGGGCACTACCTCCGCCAGGTTGGTCCAGACCGAACGGAACACGGCATGGTCCACCAGCAGGCTGTCTGCCCAGGCGGCAGCCCGGCCACGGGGGGTACTCAGATCACCAGTAAATGCCATGACACCTTCTCCTCCCTCTCCCTCTTCGGGAGAGGGCCGACGCCGGCACACGCTGGCCCAAAGCCTCGTGCGGGCGCTCCTCGTTGAACTCCCGCCGGAACACGTCAAACCGCGCCTGCTGCAACGCCAGGTCCGCGCACGGCGGCGACGCCGTCTCCGCCTTCAGCGTCCGGTGCATCCGCTCGTGCCGCCCGTTCTGCTGCGGGCACCCCGGCGGGATGCGCTCCACCGCAATCCCCAACCGCAGCCACCACACCGACGAGCGCGACAGCCCGCCCACGCCCGTCGTCGCAAACGGAACCCCGTTGTCCGACCGGATCGCGCCGGGCAACCCAAACGCGCGGAACGCGCGCTCGAACACCACATGCGCGCTCGCCTCGTCCTGCCCGCCCACGCTCTCGCAGCACAGCAGTGAGCGGCTGTGCGCGTCCGTCACCGTCAGAGGGTCGCACCGCGCCCCGTCGCCCGTCGTGAACCAGCCCTTGTAGTCCGCGCACCACAGGTCGTTGGCCGCACCCACCGCCGCAGATGGCAGCCCATACGGCGGGGTGCGCCGGTGACGGGACTGCGGCGCAGACAACCCCTCGCGCCGGAGCCAGTCGCCAATCGTGCTCGCCGCCGGCACCACAAGCCCAGGGTGCAGCACCGAAAACCTCGCCCGCAGCTTGCGCGGATCCCACCGCGGCCAGCGCTCCCGCAGCGCCAGAACCGCCGACACGACCTCCGCCGCCAGCGCACGCCCGTGACGGCGCGCAACCGGCGCGCGCGCCGCCAAACCCGCAGCACCCTCGGCATGGTAGCGCGCCAGCCACTTGCAGCCCGTCTTGCGGCTGATCCCGGAACGCACGCATACCGCGCTCATCGGCTCGTCCCCAGCCAACACAGACGCGACAAAACCAACGCGCGCGTCCAGCGCACTCCGCTCCCTCCAGGTCATCGGCAGATCTCCCCCTGCCATGCCCATAAACCGTCACCCACCCAACCGGTCCAAACCGTCACCAGTGCAACCGGTCCGAACATCACCCCGGCCCTCTCCCGGAGGGAGAGGGAGCAGAAACCTGGTGCAGCCAGTCCTGCAAATTGTAATGGTTGTCTATCCGCGCGACCTGCCCGCCGCGCAGCGTGAAGAACGCCCCAGCCGGCAGCACGTAGCGCTGCCCCGTCGCCGCCGGCAGGCCCGGCGCGGTGCGCTTGTAGGTGCCATGCACCACGAACTCCGCCGCTGCCCGCGTACCGTCCGAACCCGTCAGCACGACGAGATCGGCCAACTGCTCCTCGTAGGACCCGCTCATGCCGTCCATGAAGCGGGCGAAGGCGGCGCGGCCGGTCTCGCGCGCGCCTTGGTTGATGCCATGCACGACATCCTCGGTCAGCAGCGCCAGGAAGGCTTCGGTGTCCCCGGCGTTGAAGGCATCGTAGTAGGCGCGCACAAGGCGTTCGGCGTCGTTCATGGCGGTCCCTCCGGGTTGCCGAACGGGATAGGCCCCGCCGCCGGGCCGCGCCAATCGGCGGGCCAGTCCCGGAAGTTCAGCACCGCCCCGTCCCGCCGCACCGCGTCCAGCCGCGCCGGGTCGAGGTCGGCGAACACCCAGCCGGCGCCATCGCCCTCCACGATCACGCCGTCCTCGGGGAAGCCGCGGTCCACCGGGCCATAGACCCCGGCGCGGCCCACGTTGCCGTCCAGCGTCGCCAGCCACGGCGCGTCCCCCACGGTGGGGGACAGCGCGACGAAGCACTGGTTCTCCAGCGCCCGCGCCCGGCAGGATAGGCGGACGCGGTTGTAGCCGTGCATCGTGTCGGTGCAGGTGGGCACCAGGATCAGCCAGGCGCCGGCCTCCGTCATGGCGCGCACGACGCCGGGGAACTCGCTGTCGTAGCAGACGGCCAGGCCGATGCGGCCCCAGGGCGTCTCGAACACCCCCGCAGGAGCGCCGCCGTGGATGCCCCACTGCTCCGCCTCGAACCGGGTCATCACCTGCTTGTCCTGGAACGCCACGGCGCCGTCCCGGCGGATCACCGGGGCGCGGTTTACGATGCGCCCGCCCACGGCCTGCGGCAGGGTGCCCGGCACCAGCCAGACCCGGTGCCGCACCGCCGCCGCCCGCATAATGGCCAGCAGTTCTCCGGCGACCCCGCAAACGGCATCCCTCTCCGCTGCCGCACCCTTTCCCGGGAAGGCGGCAGCGACCTCCATGCAGGCGTATTCCGGCATCAGCAGCAATGCGGCGCCGCCCGCGGCACCCTCGGCCACCAGGCGGTCCAGCTTGGCCGCATAGTCGTCCAGGCCGGCGATGCGGCCAATCGGGTAGTGCAGCAGGCCCAGGCGCAGGGTCATGCCCGAGGCTCCGCGGCATCCAGGTCCCTGGTCCAGAACTGCATGGTGTGGCTGCTTTCCTCCACGTCGCCCAGGTCCAGCCAGCGCATGGTGCAGGTCAGGCCGGGCCGCAGCCGGTAGCCCCGGTTGCGCCAGAACCCGTCCAGCGGCACCGCATCCACCGGCCGCGCCGGGTGGTCGTCCGGGCGCACCACCCCGCAGAACGCGGCGCGATGCAGTCCGAGCGCCTGCGCATGGGCCTCCCGCGCCTGGAAGAACGCCACCCCGGCGCCCTGCCCGCGATAGGGCCGCAGCAGCACGCTCTCCCCGAAGTAGCACCAGTCCGCCGGGTCCAGCCCGGCGGCGCGGAAGGGCGCCACGACGTTCGGCGTCTCGTCCTCCAGGGGCAGGCAGGTTGCCAGGCCGACCGGCGCCGCCCCGTCCCAGACGACGGCCAGCGCCGCCCGCGGCGAGGCGGCGTAGGATTCGAGGTATCGGGCCTCGTACTCCTCGCGGCCGTCATACAGATACGGCCAGTCCCGGAACACGATGCGGCGCAGCCGGGCCAGCACCGGGATATGCGGGCGCAGCGCCGCCCCGGCGACCGTCTCGATCCGCAGCACCGGGGGGCGAGCCTAGACCTGCTTCAGGCTGTCCAGGTCCACCGTCCCGTGCTGGCTGGTGAAGGCCAGGTGCTGCCCGCCGCCCTGCGACTGCTGCACGCCGCCGATGCGGTGGTCCCCGCTGTCATATACCGTCGTCTTGCCGTCCCGCTGTATGGCCAGGCGGTGCTTGTCGCCGAAGAAGGCGTAGTGCAGGTCGTTCTGCGACCCGCTGGTGGAGGGCTGGCCGAGGTCCGCCGGCCACCAGGGCGCTTGCGGCTGCATCGGCTTCATCGGTTCCATGGGCTTCATCGGCGCCATCGGCTTCATCGGTTCCATCAACGGTCTCCTTGTACGTTGGGCGAACGTTCGACGGCAACGTGCGTTGCCTGCGTGTGCGGGAACGGGATCGCGTGGCGCTCGAACCAAGAGGATGACCGCAGCGGCTGACCCCGGCAATTTCCCTGCGCCGTGCTCCGATGCGGCGCAGGGTGTGCGGCGCCGGGCGGCATCCGACGCGCCGGCAGGAGGCTTGGCCTCGCTGCAGAACGGGGGCGCCTTAGTCCGATGCGCTCAGGCGGCTGCCAAGCACGGCGGCGAACATCTGGCGCAGCGTCGCCTGGCCCTGTGCCGGGTCCGGCTGCCCGGCGCCCATCCAGCGCCGCACCTCGACCAGATGCACGTCGAACAGGATGCGCGCGAGCAGGGCTGCCGGCACCTCCAGCCGAAGCAGCCCCGCGCTGCCGGCCGCCTCCAGCACGCCGGCGATGGAGTCCTGCCAGGTGTCCATCCGCCGCATGTAGCGCCGGGCCTGCTCGCCGATCTCCGGCGCCAGCCGGTCGTAATGCACGACCTCCCGCAGCGCCGGCCGCGCCAGCTCCGGCTCGTGCGCGAAATAGGTGTAGATCGGCCCAAGCAGCTCCGCCAATTGCACAAGCGGCGTCCCCGGCCGCCCGGCGGCGACCAAGGCGTGCCGGAGCACCTCATCCAGGTCGTCGTTGATGACGAGGAAAAGCAGGTCGCGCTTGTCCTTGGCATAGACGAACAGCGTGCCGACGGACACATCGGCCAGTTGCGCGATCTCCCGCGTGGTCGCGGCGTCGTAGCCGCGGGTGCGGAACACCTCTGCCGCGGCAAGGTGCAGCCGTTGCAGGCGATCGCGCTTGCCGCGCTCCCGGAGACCCAGCGTGCGCCCGTCCGCCTCGGTCCCTGCCATCCACCCACCCACTGCGTTCCGGGACGGCTTGGTAGGCGCGCGGAATGGCGGGGGCAAGCAACGCCGGAAAATTATGTCTTGCTCAAACTTGAGTGCAGTCGTATTGATGGCACCAGGGAGCCGGGGCAACGCCGGCCGATAAAGGGGAGCGTGCCGGATGCATCACCTCGATCCCTCGCTGCCGCGCCTTGCCGTGCGGGTTGGGGCCATCTGCGACCGGACGCCCCGGATACGCGAGTTCGAGCTGGTCGCCGACGGCGCGGACCTGCCGCCGTTCGAGGCCGGGGCGCACATCGAGGTCGCGGTGGGCGGCGGCGCCACCCGCTCCTACTCGCTCGCCAACGATCCCCGTGAGACCGGCCGTTACGTCATCGCGGTCCTGCGGGAGCCGGACGGCCACGGGTCCGGCTGGCTGCATGGCAGCGTGCGGGCCGGCGACTGGCTGGAGATCGCCGGGCCGCGCAACGCCTTCCCGCTACGGGAAGAGGCGGCCGAGCACATCCTGGTGGCCGGCGGCGTCGGCATCACGCCCATACGCTCCATGATGCGCCGGCTGCAGTTCATCGGCGCCCCGTTCCGGGTGATCTACTGCACCCGAACCGCCGCCGACACGGCCTACCGGGTGGAACTGCTGGACGCCTGCGGCCCGCGCTTGCTGCTGCACCACGACGAGGGCGACGCCAGCCGCAGCCTGGACCTGGCGGCAGCCCTGCGGGACCGCCCGGCGGGAGCGCACGTCTATGTCTGCGGCCCGCGCGGACTGATCCAGGCCGCCCGCGCCGCGACCGCGCACTGGCCGGCGGACACGGTGCATGTGGAGCTGTTCGCCTCCCCTTCCCCGCCCGCCGCGGACGCGCCGGCGGCCCCCGAAGGGAACCAGCCGTTCGAGGTCGTGCTGGCCCGCAGCGGACGGACGCTGCACGTGCCCGCCGATAGGTCCATCCTGGACGTGATCCTCGCTGCCGGCATCAAGGCGCCCTACGTCTGCCGGGAGGGCTGGTGCGGCAACTGCCGGACCGTGCTGCTCGGCGGCCGGGCCGATCACCGCGACGACATCCTGGAAGATAACGAGAAGGCGGCCCAGGACACCATCCACGTCTGCACCTCCCGCGCCATGCCGGGCGAGCAGTTGATCCTGGACCGCTGATCCAACCCCCGACCCAAGGAGCACGCCATGTCTGCAACCCTCGACGCCCCGCCCGCCCTGCCGACCGCCGTTCCCCGCAGCTCCGCCACCTCGGTGCTGAAGCCGCTGATCCTGTCCCGCGGCACCATCCTGACCGCCGACCTGGACCGCGCGCAGGCGTTCTACGAGACGTTCCTGGGCCTGGAGTGCAAGCGCATGGACGGCGGGCGCATGATGGTCAGGGACACCGACCCGGCACGCCTGCGCCATCGCAACGGCGGCCCCTACTGGGTCATGGACGTGCAGCAGGTGGAGGGCACCGTCACCACTGCCATGCTCCGGGGTTGGCCGGGCCGGCGGCTGCCGCGGTGCCCCAGCCCGGCGTGCTGCGGGTCGGGCTGGGGCTGCGGGCTAGTCGGCCCCGGGGAGCTGCGGCTGGTCGCCTTGATAGACCATGTCCACGATAGGCTCGAAGATTGCCGGGTGGCCCTTCACGCCCTCCAGCTTGTATTCGGTCGGCTTGTAGGCTTCGTGGGTGCTGCGCCACGCCTCGGCGCTCGTCCACTTGGCGATGTTGATGAAGGCGAAGGTGCCGTTGCCGACGCCGGTGTTGCGGTGCAGGCGCGTCTCGATGAAGCCCGGCGTCTTCGAGAAGTGGTCGGCCGACACCCGCCAGTTGCGGAGGAACTCCTCCTCCTGGCCTTCCCGGACGATAAACGTGTTGATGAGCGTGACGGCCAAGGTCGCCTCCGTGTTGCGTTGGGGATCAGTCCTGCATCGCCAGCGCCGGGGTCCGCAGCGACTTCAGGCCGAAGCCGTAGGACAGGGAGCGCCACGGCCCGTCCGCCTGCGTGCCGTCCGGTGCCTGTCCCGGCCCGTGCCGCGCGAACTCCTGGATCAGCGACCCCTTGACCCCGAACACCGCGTCGCTGTCGAGGTAGTCCCCGCCGGCGACGAAGATGTGCGTCACCAACTGCTCGTGGCCGGCTGCCGAGATCATGAAGTGCAGGTGCGCCGGCCGCCACGGGTGCCGCCTGGTCGCCTTGAGCAGGTCGCCGACCGGGCCGTCGTCGGGGATCGGGTAGGCGGTCGGCATGATGGTCCAGAAGTGGAAGCGGCCCTGCCCGTCCGCGCGCAGCCGCGTCCGCAGCGACAGCCCGTCCAGCTCCGGCCGCTGCACGTCGTAGAAGCCGTTGTCGTCGGACTGCCAGATTTCCAGCACGGCGCCGGGCAGCGGCTGGCCGTCCGCCGAGGACACCGATCCCTCGACGAACAGCCGCTCCCCCGGCAGCCCCGCCCCGATGTCCGCGCCCAGGGGCAGGAACGGCACGTCCGTGACATGGAACGGGCCGAGCACCGTCGTCTCCGTGGCACCCTCCGGCATACGGTGGTTGATGGCGTCCACCAGCATGGACACGCCCAGCACGTCGGACAGCAGGATGAACTCCTGCCGCGTGTCCGTGCAGGTCTGGCCGGTGCGGGTCAGGTATCCGATGACGCCCTGCCATTCCTCGAAGGTCGGCTCCACGTCGCGGACGAAGTTGTGCAGGTGCTGCACCAGGCTGGCCATCACCGCCTTCAAGCGCGGGTCCGGCGTGCCGGCGAAGCGGTCCAGTACCGCCGCGGTGATGGTGTGCTCGTTCAGGTCACGCATGTTCGGCCTCCGCAATCAATCTGCCCTGCTCAGGGACCAGCCCGCGCCCGGACCCGAGCGAGGCGATGCACGCCGCCGCCGCCAGACCGGCGGCGCCGATGGTCCAGAACATCGCCTCCGGCCCGCCGGTGGCGCCTTGCAGTAGCCCGGCGACGACCGGCCCCAGGATAGCGCCGACCCGGCCCACCCCAAGCTCCATGCCCACGCCCGACGCCCGGATGCCGGTGTCGTAGCTGGCGGCGGTAAAGTTGTTCAGCACATGCTGCGCCCCGATGGTGAGGAACCCGGCCGCGGCCACGCACACCAGGTTGACGCCGTGCCCGCCCAAGAAGATCAGCGCGATTACCGACACCCCGCCAAAGGCCCACCACGCCGCGAGCAGCCGCGTGGACGCAGCCGGGCGCCGGTCCGCCAGCATGGCCAGCACCAGCCCGCCGATGAACGACATGACCTGCATCAGCGCCCCGAAGCCGAACGACGCCGCGAAGGTCTCGCCGCGCTTCATCATCACCGTCGGTATCCAGCCGGTCAGGCCGAAGATGCAGAACAGGCTGAGGAACGACGTGGCCCAGATGGTCAACGACGTGCGCCGGTAGCGCGGCGCCAGCAGGGCGGCGACGGGGTTGCCCACCCGCGACTCCGGCCGGGCGCGCAGGCCGGCGTCGGCGTAGGCCGCCGCGCGCTCCGGCCGCAGCCGGGTCAGCAGGCGGCGCAGGTCGTCGTGCCGGCCGGTGAGCGCCAGGAACTTCGGGCTTTCCGGCAGGGCCGCGTGCATCAGCAGCGTCAGCGGGATGGACAGCGCGCCGACCCAGTAGAGCACCTCCCATCCGTAGAGCGGCGTCAGGAACACGCCCACCAGCCCGGCGAGCGTCCCGCCCAGCGACCAGCCCAGCGCCACGCCCCACAGGGAGAACGCGTTGCTGACCCGGCGCGGCGCCAGCTCGTTGATGTAGGTCGCGGCCAGCGGCAGCAGCGTCCCCAGCCCGATGCCGGTCAGCACGCGCAGCAGGCAGAACGCGGTGAAGCCGGTGCCCAGCAAGGGCGTCAGCACCGTGAACACGTTCACGATCCACAGGCCCGCCAGCAGCGTGCCGCGCCGCCCCAGCCGGTCCGATACCATGCCCTGCCCGGCCGCGCCGATCAGGAAGCCGATCAGCCCGCTGCTGACCAGGAACCCCGCCTGCCCGGCCGACAGGCCCCAGGGCTTGGCGACGTAGTGGATGACATAGGCCGGGTTGAACGTGTCGTAGCCGTCGAACAGGGTCATCAGCGCGACCAGCAGGCCGAGCGTGCGGTGGACGGGGCCGACCCTCGCCCCGGCTAGCTCCTCGTGGACATCCAGTTCCGCTGGCATGGGCGTTCCCTCATGGTGTTCTTCTTGTACCGACGGCTGTTTGCTCTACCTTCGCATCGGCGCACCGTCATTGCGAGCCGCGCTTGCGGCGTAGCGATCCAGGGGCCGCAAGTGTTGTCCTGGCCGCTCCTGGGTTGCCGCGCTGCTGCGCTTCTCGCAATGACGGGAGCGGTCAAGGCAAAGGACCGTCGCCCCTACTCGGCCGCAAGGGCTTGGCGCTGGGCCTGGCCCAGGCCGAACAGGTCCCAGGCGTTGGTGCGGCCGATCTTGCGCCGGTCCGCGTCCGAGATGCTGCAGACGTCGAACCAGCTTGCCGCGTGGTCAATGTTCTCGAACGGCCAGTCGGCCGAGAACAGGATGCGGTCGGCGCCGATCTCCAGCATCGCGTCAATCAAGGTCTGCGTGCGGAAGTTGCCCGAAGTCGTGACGTAGAAGTTCTCGTGGAAGTAGTCGCCCAAGGGGCGCTTGGCCGGGTAGCTTTTCGGCGTCTTGACCCAGGCGTTGCGGTTGTCCACCCGCCACATCGAGTAGGGCAGGCCCTCGCCCATGTGGCCCAGGATGATCTGCAGCCGGGGATGCGCGTCGAACAGGCCGGACGCCATCAGGCGCAGGGCATGGACCGCCGTTTCCTGCCCGAACGCCCAGGTCGGGCCGAGCAGCCAGGGATGGCCGTCATAGATGTGCGCGTGCTGCGGCAGCGGGTTGCGCGGGTGCAGGTAGAACGGCACCCCCAGCTTCTCCGCCTCGGCCCAGAACGGGCGGTATTGCGGCAGGTCGTAGTAGGTCGCGTTGGCCGGGTCGTCCACCTGGCTGAACCCGTTGACCAGGGCGCCGCGAAAGCCGAGGTCGCGCACGCAGCGGACCAGTTCCCGCGTCGCGGCGTCCGGGTCCTGCATCGGCAGCGCAGCCAAGCCCTGGAAGCGGTCGGGACGCTTCTGCACCTCGGCGGCCAGGAAGTCGTTGGCCCGGCGGGCGATCTCGATGGCGTGCCTGCGGTCCGGGATGGCCTGCACCGCCGGAGAGTTCAGGCTGGGCAGCATCATCTCGATCCCGTGCGCGTCCATCTCGCGCAGGCGGCGGTCCTGCATGTCCAGCAGGCGGGCCTTCAGCTCGATCCAGTAGTCGCCGGGCACGAAGCCGGCGCTGTCCTGCATCGTTTCCGGCAACGCGAAATGCTCCTCCAGCGCGACCTTGCCCTGCATGTTCGCCTCCCCGATGCGGCCGTTGCCGTTCGCGGCCATGAGAACGGCCGCGGCATCTTCTTGTCAACACAAACTTTGCAGGTGCAAGATATGGCACCGCAAACGAAAGGCCGCCGGTGTACAAGTTCTCAACCTCGCTGCCCTACCTTCTGGCCCAGCTCGGCGTCCGCATGGGCGAGCTGTTCAGCCGCGAGCTGGCCCGCGACGGGCTGACGCTGCCGATGTATCGCGTGCTGGCCGCGCTGGCGGAGCAGGGCACGCCGCAGCGGCTGGGCGAGCTTGCCGCCCTCACCTCGGTCGAGGCGTCCACCTTGTCGCGCCTGCTCGGGCAGATGCAGCGGATGGGGCTGGTGACGCGGGAGCGCCCGGAGACCAACCAGCGCAGCCTGGCGGTGGACCTGGCGCCCCGGGGGATCGCGCTGGCGGCTCGGCTGATCCCGCGGGCGGCGCATTACGAGGAGGTGGCCACCGGCGACATGCCGGAACAGGAAGCCGCGCTGCTGAAGGCCATGCTGCTGCGGGTGGACGCAAACCTCGTGCATCTGGAACGCGAGCTGGACCGGCCGGCGCTGGCAGAGGTCAAGGTGGGGAACAGCCTGCCGAAGGAATGACGGAACGACGCCAGGGAGGACGGCATCTTGGGAAGCAGGACCAGCGCGCAGTTTTGCGGCGATCCGGCCTGGCCTCGTGGCAGCTCCCGGCACGCTCCGGCGGCGCAGCACATCCTGGCGGCCCGGCACGTTCTGGCGGCTGATGGTCTCCGAACCGCGCAGCTTCCATGAACCTGCGCGGCATAGACCTCAACCTGCTCGTCGTGCTGAACGCATTGACGGAGGAGCGTTCGGTGCGCCGGGCCGGGGCGCGGATCGGCCTCAGCCAGTCGGCGACCAGCCACGCCCTGGCGCGGCTGCGCGGGCTGCTGGGCGACGAGCTGCTGGTCCGCACCGCCACGGGGATGGAGCCGACGCCCCGCGCGCTGGCCCTGGCCGGCCCAATCCGCCTCGCCCTGGAGGAGATACAGGCGACGCTGGCGCCCGACCGCTTCGACCCGGCGACGGCCAGCCGGGCCTTCACCATCGTCGTGGAGACCTACGGGACCATCGTGATCGTCGCCGACATGGTTGACCGCATCCGGCAGTAGGCGCCGGGCATAGACGTGACCGTGCGGTCCGGCCCCGCAGCCCAGATCATCGACGACATAGACAAGGGCCGCGCGGACATCGCCATCGGCAGCGTCCGCAGCCTGCCCGGGCGCTTCGTCACCCGGCAACTGATGGCCGACCGGCACGTCTGCCTCATGCGGGCCGGCCACCCGCTGGCCGGCGGGATGACCCTGGCGCAGTTCCTCGGCATCCCGCACCTGCTGGTCTCGATGAACGACGAGGCCGAGGACCTGGTGGACCACGCCCTTGCCGCGGCGGGGCTGGCGCGGCGGGTCGCGTTCCGGCTGCCGAACGGCCTGGCGGCGGTGGCGGCGCTGCTCCGCTCCGACATGCTCGCCGTCGTGTCGGAGGGGGCGGCCCGCATGTTCGCGGGGATCGCGCCGCTGGTGATCGCGGAGCCGCCGCTGGAGCTGCCGGCCACCGCGTTCCGCCTGGTCTGGAACCGCCGCCTGCATGAAAGCGCCGGCCATGTCTGGCTGCGGCGCGTCCTCACGGAGATCGGCCAGGCTGCGATGCACCGGACGGCCGCGCAGGCAGTCCAGATGCAGGCCGTGCATCCCGACGCTGCACCATCTGCACTCGCCCGCACCGGCGAGACGGGCCACGGTAGAACTGGATGAGGGCGGAACGCCCGGCCTGCAATGACGGGAGGCAGCGATGACCGACTTCGATGTGGCCGTGATCGGCTACGGACCGACCGGCATGGTCCTTGCGGCGCTGCTGGGCCAGCGCGGCTACAGCGTCGTGGTGCTGGAACGGTATGACGGCCTGTACAACCTCCCGCGCGCCGCGTGCTTCGACGACGAGATCATGCGGACGTTCCAGAAGCTCGGCCTCACCGAGGCCGTCAGCCCCGGCGTGGTGGTCCAGCGGGACTACGACTGGGTCAACGCCGATGGCGACACCCTCGTCGAGCTTGAGTATGCGGACCCCGGGCCGGGCGGCTGGGCGGCGCTCTACATGATGTACCAGCCGCATGTGGAAACGGTTCTCGACCGGCACATCAAGGCGCTGCCGGCCGTCGAGGTCCGCCAGGGCTTCACGGTGTCGCGGCTCGACCAGGACGAGGGGGCGGTCACGATCCATGGCGCCGGCCTCGACGGCACGACCGCGGCCGTGCGCGCCCGCTACGCGGTCGGGGCGGACGGCGGCGGCGGCCTCACGCGCCGGACGGTCTGCGCGTCCGTTGACGATTACGGGTTCCAGGAGAACTGGCTGGTCTGTGACTTCCGGATGCTGCGGGCCGTGCCGGGGCTGCCGATGTTCCGGCAGGTGTGCGACCCGGCGCAGCCGACCTCCATCGTCCGGATCGGCCCGGACCACCACCGCTTCTCGTTCATGCTGAACCCCGGCGAGACGACCGAGGAGGCGACGGACCCGGCCCGGGTCTGGGCGCGCGTCGGCCGCTACCTGGCCAACGACGACGCGGAGCTGATCCGCGTGGCCAACTACACGTTCCGTTCGCGCATCGCCGACCGGTGGCGGCATGGGCGCGTGCTGCTGGCCGGCGACGCCGCGCACGAGATGCCGCCCTTCCTGGCCCAGGGCATGTGCTCCGGCATCCGCGACAGCCACAACCTGGCCTGGAAGCTGGATCTCGTGCTGACCGGGCGGGCGGACGCGGCGCTGCTGGATACCTACCAGCAGGAACGCGAGCCGCACGTCCGGTTCATCACCGAGAAGGCCATCGAGCTGGGACGGGTGCAAACCTTGCGCGACCCGGCGGCGGCGCGCGACCGGGACAAGCGGCTTATCGAACTGCGCGCCGCGCACCGGAAGCCGGAGAAGCTGAGGCTTCCAGGACTCACCGGGCGCATGGTCGCCGACAGCGGCGCGTTCTTCCCGCAGGGGCTGGTGCGCTCCGGCGACCAGACGGGCCGCTTCGATGATGTCGTCGGCCCTGGCTGGTGCATCGTCGCGTCCGGCACCGGGGCGCTGGCTGGCCTCACGGCTGCCCACCGTGATGCCTGGGCAGCCATCGGCGGCCGGATCGCGGTCCTTGGAACCCCGGAGGAGCCATCCTCGCTGGTGGACAGCGACGGAGTCTATGCGGCGTGGTTCGCCGGCCACTCCTGCCTCGCGGCGGTCGTGCGTCCGGACTGGTACCTGTACGGCACGGCCGGCGCTGGCGAGGCGCTCGCAACGTTGCTGGAACGCCTGCAGGCGAGCCTGCATGACAGCGCGGCGATCCGAACGAGGGAACCCGCGCTGGCCCCCGCGCTGGCCATGGATGCGTAGGATTGCCAGCAAGAATCCCGCGGGCCGCCCTACCCCGGCAGGATCGCCACCGCACGGGTCCAGCCCGCTGAGCCGCGATGCACCTTGACCGGGAAGCAGGCGACCTCGAACCCCGTGCCGGGCAGGTCTTCGAGGTTGTGCAGCTTCTCGATGTGGCAGTAGCCGATCTCCCGCCCGGCGCGGTGGCCCTCCCAGATCAGCCCGGCGTCCCCCGTCTGCTGCACCCGCCGCCGCGTGTGGCTGAACGGCGCGTCCCAGCTCCAGCCGTCCGTGCCGGCCAGGCGCACGCCCTGCCCCAGCAGCCAAAGCGTCGCCGCCTTGCCCATGCCGCAGCCGGAGTCCACGTAGTCCGCCTCGCCGTAGCGCGTCCCGGCCCGCGTGTTGACCACGACGATCTCCAGCGGGCGCAGGGTGTGGCCGATGCGCCCCAGCTCGGCCCGCACGTCCGCGGGCTGGACCACGTAGCCGTCCTCGAAGCTGCGGAAGTCGAGTTTCACCGCCGGCTGGAAGCACCACTCCAGCGGCACCTCGTCTATCCGCATGGACGGCTCGCCGCCTGGGACGAGCGCGTGGTTCGAGGTCGAGAAATAGTGGTAGGGCGCGTCCAGGTGGGTGCCGTTGTGCGTGGACAGGCTGACCTGCTCGACCGCGGCGTACTCCCCGTTCGGCAGGGCGCTCACGGGCACGCCGAAGAACGCCGCCAGGTCGGGCGCGGTCGCGTGGTGGTCCAGGTACTGGATGCTGGGCAGCATGTGCGGCGGGTCGCTGGCGATGCCGGACATAAGCGGAACGGAGATGTCCACGATGCGCCGGGCCATGGCAGCCTCCGCCTTCTACTTGTTCAAAGCCGGGCAGGCGCTCTGGCCCAGGGGGCGGAACGCCAGGTCGGCCGGGACGGTTGCGACGAGGTTGTACAGGTCCCACTCCCCCTTCGACTCCGCGGGCTTCTTCACCTGGAACACGTAGGTGTCGTGCACCATGCGGCCGTCCTCGCGCAGGGTGGCGTTGCGGACCACGTCGTCGCTGATCGGCAGCTCGTGCATCTTGGCGACCACCGTCCTGGCCTCGTCGCTCCGCGTAGCCGCGACGGCCTTCAGATAGTGCAGCACGGCCGAGTAGTTGCCGGCGTGGGACGGCGCCGGCATGGTGCCGTTCAGGGCGCGGAACCGCTCGGAGAAGGCGCGCGTGCGGTCGTCCACGTTCCAGTAGAACGCCTCCGTCAGCACCGTCCCCCGGGCCGTCTCCAGCCCGATGCCCCGCACGTCCATGGCGGTCAGGAAGAAGGCCGTCACCTGCTGCGCGCCTCCCAGGATGCCGAAGTCGCGCGCCGTCTTGAGGCTGTTGACCGTGTCCCCGCCCGCGTTGGCCAGCGCGATGACGTCCGCGCCCGAAGCCTGCGCCGTCAGGAACTGGGACGAGAGGTCGGTGGCCGGGAACGGATGCCGGGCGGAGCCGATGACCGTGCCGCCCCTGGCCGTCACGAGCGTCTTGGCGTCGGCCTCGAACTGGTGGCCGAAGGCGTAGTCCGCCGTGACCAGGAACCACTTGGTGCCGGGCTTGGTGAGCTGGCCGGCGACGCCGGCGACCTGCCCGTAGGTGTCCCACATCCAGTGCACGATATGGCTGGGCATGCACACGTCGCCGGTCAGCCGGGCCGTGCCGCCCGGGAACAGGCCGACCCGGTTCTTGTCACGCAGCAAGGTGGGCATCGCAAGCTGGATGGAGGCGTTGCCCATGTCGGCGAGGGCGTCCACGCCCTGCTTGTCTATCCACTCCCGGGCGATGGCCAGCGCCACGTCGGCCTTGTTCTGGTGGTCGGCCGACAGGACCTCGATCCTCATGCCGGCGCACTCGGCTTTGAGGCAGTCCTCCACGGCCATCTTGGTGGCGATCACGGCGCCCTTGCCGGCGATGTCGGAATAGACCCCAGACATGTCGGCCAGCACGCCGATCCGGACGACGCCATCGGAGATTTCGGCCGCTGCCGGCCCGGCATGGCCAAGGGCGAGCAGGGCAGCCGCGGCAAGCTTGGTGACGCTGTTCATGACGCTCTCCCGTTGTTGCACCGTGCCGGCCCGGCCGCACAGGGCGCCGGCCGCAGGCGCCGCAGTCCCTGCCGGGCCGGTAAGGCGCAGCATAGCCGCACTCCGGCGGCGCCGGTCATACGATGATGACCGGGGTTGCCGGCGATGCCGTGCCGCCGACGAAATGCACCGGGAACAGCATGAACACGCCGCTGCGGACCACGGCCGAGCAAAGGTCGCGCAGCCGCAGGTTCTCGATGATGTGGACCCCGGCCTCGGCCAGCAGGTGATGATGCACCGGGAACGCGCGGCGCGGCTCCACGAACGGCAGGACCTCCAGCGCCATGTTGTCCGCGCCGACCGCCGCGACGCCACGGCCGCTGAGGAAGCGTGCCGCCTCCTCGTCCAGCCCCGGCTCCCCGGCCACGTAGCGGGCGTTGTCGGCGGCGTAGTGCCTCTCCCACCCGGTCCGGACGAGCACGATGTCGCCGGCCTCGATCCCCGCGCCCTGCGCGGCTGCGGCGCCTTGCAGCATCGCCGCCGTGATGGCCGTGCTCGCATCCAGGCACGGCACCCCCATCCAGCCCGCCACGTCGAGCACGACCGCGCGCGACACCATCGGCCCGGCCGTCTCGATGCCGTGCCCGGCGGTTCCGGCCCCCGACGGATGCACGGCGGCCGGGGCGCCGTGGCACCAGTGGCCGCCGGCCGCGAAGTGGGACAGCGCGTCAATGTGGGTGCCGACGTGCAGGGTCATCTGGACGTGCTCGGCGAACACCTCGGTGTCCAGCACGGACCCCATGGCGTCCGCCAGCCGCACCCGGTCCGTCGTCATCCGGAACGGCGGCTGCACCGGCATGTGGGGGGACCCCGGTGAGACCGGATGCGCCAGGTCGAACATCCGGCCCTCCCGCACGCCATGCAGCAGCGACAGGACGCGCGCCGGGTCCGGCAGGCCGGCGCTCATGGCGCGACGCCTGCGAATGTCACGCCTGCGGGCATCACGCCTGCGGGCATCGCGCTTGCGGGCGCCATGCTGACGACGGCGTTCACCAGCCCGCCCTGGCGCGCGGCAACGAAGTCCAGGCCCTCGTTGATCCGCTCCAGCGGGAACGCCCGGGTCTCCCACGCCGACAGATCCAGGGCGCCGCAGCCGGCCATGTCGGCCATCCCCTGCCCCTCCGCCGTGGTGAACCAGTTGCTGCCCGAAACCGACACGCAGTTGCCCAGCAGCCACGAGTAGTCCAGCCGCACGGCCCCGGCCACCGCGCCGATGACGGTCGCCTTCGCGCCCTTGGCCAGGCCCTTGAGCGCCGCCTCGACCTGCTCGATCCCGGCGCCGCGCCCCTGGCAGTCCACCATCGCCTCGGCGCCGATGCCGTCCGTCTGCGCCCTGATCCAGTCGGCAAGGTCGGGGCGCCGCACGTCCGTCGTCACCACGCGGCGGGGCGCAAGCCGTTCCACCTCCGCCATCACCTCCTCGTTGCGCCCGGTCCCGATCACCTTCGCCGCGCCCATCGCCAGGGCGAGCAAGGTGCAGGCGACTCCCAGCGTCCCGGTGACGCCGTTGACGATCACCGTGCAGCCCGGCCCGGCGCCGACCTCCCGCAGCGCGTGGTAGGCCGTCCCGAGATAGCCGAACCGCGCCGCCTGCTCGAACGTGACGGACGCCGGCAGCCGGACCAGGCTCTCGACGGGTGCCGTCGTGAACTGCGCGAAGGCGCCGCAGGGATAGGCCCGCTGCAAGTCGTCGCCATGCGGCCCCGTGCTGAAGTAGCCGCGCAGGCAGAAGCTCTGGCACAGCATCGGCTTGCGGTTGCGGCAGCCGGGGCAGGCGCCGCAGCCCAGGATCGGGTTGACGTAAACGCGGTCGCCCGGGGCGACGCCCACCACGCCGGGGCCGAGCCGCTCGACGGTCCCCGCGGCGTCCAGCCCATACACGGCCGGCAGCGGCGGCAGGCGATACCAGAGCTTGCCGCTGACGACGGTCTTCATGTTGGGGATCAGCCCGGCGGCTGCGACCCGGACCAGGACCTCGCCGTGCCGCGGCTCCGGCACCGCCACCTGCTCGACCCGGAACGGCTCGCCGAGGACGTGCAGGCGCGCTGCGGTCATGGTGTCGTTCATGCTGGCTCCCACCGCCGTTCTTCGCGCCGCTCTTCTGAACGGTCCTGCCGCCGCGCCGCCGCCGCGGCGCGGCGTCCGGCATCATGCCGTCGTGAGCATCCGGGCCGCCTGCAGCCCCTCCACCGCGTCCTCGTTGACGACGGGGTTGCACAGGCAGCCGATGCCTTCGATTTCCACCTCGACCGTATCGCCCGCGCGCAGCCACAGCGGCGGCGTGCGCCTGGCGCCGACCCCGGACGGCGTGCCGGTGACGATGACATCGCCGGGCAGCAGCGGCAGGATGGCGGAGCAGTAGGCAATCAGCCCGGGCACCCCGGTGATCATCTGCCCGGTGTCGCCCCGCTGCACGACCGCCCCGTTGAGCCGCGTCTCGATGGCGAGGCCCGCCGGGTCCGGCACCTCGTCGGCAGTGACGAGCCACGGGCCGAAGGCGCCGGTCCCCGCGAACGTCTTGCCGGCCAGGAACTGGCTGGTGTGCCGCTGCCAGTCGCGCACGCTGCCCTCGTTGTAGCAGGAGTAGCCCGCAACGTGCGCCAGCGCCCGGTGCGCCGGGATGTGCCGGCCGGCGGTGCCGATGACGACGGCAAGCTCCCCCTCGAAGTCCAGCTCGTCCGAGCAGCGCGGCTTCACCATCGCCTGCATATGGCCGACCTGGCTGCCCGCGAAGCGCCCGAACAAGGCGGGATGCTCGGTCACGGTGCGCCCGGTCTCGGCAACGTGGTCGCGGTAGTTGAGGCCGATGCAGATGATCTTGTCCGGATCGGGGATGACGGGCAGGAAGATGGCGCCATCAAGCGCCAGGTCCGGCGCCGCGCCGGCCACGATGCCGCGCGCGGCGTCCAGCGCACCCGCCGCCAGCAGCCCCCGCAGCGTCAGGATGCCCTGCCCGGCGAAATGCGGCGCCAAGTTGACGATGCCGCCCTCCTTGACCGCGCCGAACGCGGGGCGGCCGTCGTGGACGAAGGAGACCAGTTTCATGCGCCTGTCCTTTCGCGGTCCGGCCGGGGCAGCCGTGGTCGCGTGTCTGCAAGAATGCTGCTGCCGGCCCCGGGGCTGCAACGGCTTTCTCCGGCCTGTCCACGGGGTGGACAGGCCGCGCGGCGCGGCGCCGCATCCCGGCGCAGAGGCCCCCTGTGCGCCGCCCCACGCCGCCGTCCCGCGCCGTGGCGCGTCCGTTAGGAGGAGCTTGCATGCAGCCCAAGCCGGTCCGATCCTTCGCCCGCGGCCTTGCCGTGCTGGAAGCCCTGAACACCCATGGAAGCGCCACGGTGGTCGAGCTGGCCCGCCAGACGGGCATCGCCCGCGGCACCGTCTATCGCCTGCTGAAAACCTTGCAGGACACCGACTACGTCGAGCGGGGGGCGGGCGACGACCGGTTCTGCCTCCGGCTGCGGGTGCGCCGGCTTGCGGGCGGGTTCGAGGACGAGCAGTGGATCGCGGAGGTCGCCCGCCCGGCGCTGCTGTCGCTGACCGGACGCCTGCTATGGCCCTGCGACATCCTGACGTTCCAGGGGCTGGGCATGGTGATCCGCGACACCACCCACCCCGTCGCCCCGCTCTCGATTGACCGCAACATGGCCGAGCAGGAGATCCCGATGCTGGGCAGCGCCGCCGGCCTGACCTACCTGGCATTCGCCCCGGCGCAGGAGCAGTCGCAAATCCTGGAGCTGCTCGCCACGCCGAACGGCCGCGACCGGGCCGCCGGCCCCGGCATCGGAGCGGTCCACCAGGTCATCGCCGCAACCCGGCGCCGCGGCTACGGCCTGCGCCAAGGCGGGCAGGTGTGGCCGCACACCGGCGCCATCGCCCTGCCGATCCGCCATGGCGGGCGCGTCCTCGGCTGCATCAGCGTCATCTAGATGGCGCGGGTGATCGGCAGGCCGGAGGGCATACGCCAGTGCCTGGAGCCGCTGCGCGAGACGCGGGAGATGATCGAGCGCGGGCTGGCGCCGGCGTAGCCCGCCGGCGCCGCCGCGGCCCTACCAGCCGCCGGGCGCCGCGATGGCCCGGGTGCCGAGGGTGTCCAGGCAGGTCCGCAGCCGCGCGTCCGTGCCGGACGGGTCGCCGGGGTGCTCGACCGCCTGGCCGAAGCCGCCGGGCAGGTGGAACATCAGCAGCCGCGCGCCCTCGCTCCCGGCGCGCAGGGCAGTGATGGTGCCGGCCGGCACGAAGGCGAAGGTGCCGGCCCCGGCCCCGCTCACCTGGTCGTCCAGCAGCACCTGCGCCTGCCCTTCCAGCACGTAGAGGGCCTGGTCCTGCGCGTGGACCCAGGCGCCGAACCCGGCGCCGGCCGGCATCTCCACCTCGAACAGGTCGTAGATGCCCGCCGTGTCGCCCGCCCCTGCAAGCCGCCGCCACGCCAGCCCGAACGCGCCGAACGCCGGAGCCGTGTCAGCCTCGGCGATGTGGACCGGCGCGGCGGCAGCGGCCGAGGGCGCCGTCACCATCACGTCCTCGGTCAGCTTTCCGGTGAACGGCATCAGGGCCACCTTCTTCATGCCGAACAGCCTGGACAGGATCATCACTTGGTCGGGCGGCGGCATCGGCGCCTCCTCCGGCGCCGGGCTGCGCCGTTCCGGGGCGAGCTTGGCGACGCTCATCAGGATCATCTCGAAGCCGGCCGGGGTGTAGAAGTTCAGCACGCGCGCCGCCTCGCTCTCGACCACGAAGGTGTGCTCGGTCGTGCGCGGCAGGTGGACGAAGCCGCCCGCCCCCACCGTCCTGGACTGCCCGGCGGCGATGAACCTGATCCTGCCCTCCAGGACATAGAAGCCCTCGTCCATCGGGTGCGAATGGGCCGGCGGCCCAAGGCCCGCCGGCATGAGCTGGTCAATCAGCGCCAGGCGGTTGCCGGTCTGCACGCCCGTCGCCATCGGCAGCCACAGGGTCCTGACCAGCCAGAAGGCCGGTGCGGTCTCGCGGTCGAGCAGATACGGCCTGGCGCGATACGGATCGGTGAAGTGGACCATGCGGCTCTCCCGGGATGTTTGCCGGACCGTATGCCGGACGCCGCGGCGGGAGAATGCCGCCCGGCGCCGCTGTCCGCAGGGTGGACACATCCGCCAAGCGCGTTGCCAGCCGGCCGGCGCCGCAGCAAACCCGCCCCATTGCGGTCCAGGAACCGGACGCGGGACAGCCGCACCGACCGCCCGCAATCGGGATGGAGCGCAGTCATGGAGATCACGTCGCTTGGCTACGTCGGCATCCGGTCGGACAGGCTTGAGGACTGGAACGCCTTTGCGGCCGGCCTGCTGGGAATGCAGCGGGTGGACCGCGGCCCGTCCATGGGCGCCTTCCGGATGGACGACCGCAAGCAACGCCTGATCGTCAACGCGGACGCGGACGACGAGCCGTGCTTCCTCGGCTGGGAGGTCGCGCAGGCGCAGGACCTGGAGACCCTGGCCGCCCGCCTGGAGGCGAACGGCACCGCGGTCGCGTGGGGGACGCAGGCGCTGGCAGGGGAGCGCTGCGTGTCGCGGCTGATCGTGTTCCGCGACCCGGCGGGCCAGCGGCTGGAGGCGTTCTGGGGGCCGGAGGCGGCGGCCACGCCGTTCGTGCCGGGCCGCCCGGTGTCCGGCTTCAAGACCGGCCCGCTGGGGATGGGCCATGTCGTGCTCAACGTGGCCGACGTGGAGCCGCTGGTGCCGTTCTACCGCGACCTGCTGGGCTTCCGGGTGAGCGACTACGGCCTGCAGCCCTACAAGCTGTTCTTCTTCCACCTGAACGACCGCCACCACAGCTTCGCCATGATCGGGTCGGGCCGGACCGGCCTGCACCACTTCATGGTCGAGATGCACAGCCTGGACGACGTGGGCCAGGGCTACGACCTGGCCCAGCTCCAGGAGGGGCGGGTGGCCTACACGCTGGGCCGGCACACCAACGACCACATGACCTCGTTCTACGCGCGCACCCCGTCCGGCTTCTTCGTGGAGTGCGGCTGGGGCGGGCGCCTGATTGATCCCGCCACCTGGACGCCGCACGAGACCTTCGACGGGCCGAGCCTGTGGGGCCATGAGCGGCTCTATTTGCCCGAGGAGCCGCGCGCGCGCCTGCGCGACATGCGGCTGGACGCGGCCCGGCGCGGCGTCCGCGCCCCGGTCGAGATCAACTGCCTGTGGCTCTCGTCGCTGGGGCAGCAGGCGGCAGACCCTTCCGTGCCTTGACGAACCGGGCGGGACCCGCCCGGCGGCCACCGTCCAACAAAAATGCCGGGCCAACCGGACCGCTTGAGCGAAACAGGGGAAAACATCCATGCGCCTTGACTCGAAAACCGGCTCGGCACCAGCCTCAAGCCGTTCTGATCCGCCCGGCAGGACCGGGCAGGCCGACCTTCTGCCGGAGTCGAGCACGCGGTTGCCGAACCGGCTGACATACCCGGTCAGGACAGGGCTGAGGCCGGCCATCGCCCTTGGGAGCGTCGCGGTCGAGGGCCGGTATGGTCCCGCAGATTTCGAGACCGCAGCCCCAGCCTTTGCCTGCCCGTGGACACGCAGGCGTAAGTGGCGGCGCGCAGCGTTCCCGAGTGGGCGGACGCCACGATCAATCAGGCGGCGTCATGATCGGCGCTCGTCGGCTACGGCGTGTCCAACATGATCTTCAACGCCATAGTAAACGCATTGAACCCATACCGATGGCCCTCTGCTCTGACCCTTCCGTTGATGCACCGTCATTGCGAGCCGCCCTTGCGGCATGGCGATCCAGGGCCGGCAAGGCCGTGCCTGCCGCCCCTGGGTTGCCGCGTCGCTGCGCTCTTTGCAATGACGGAAACGGTTAGGGCAAATGGCCGTTGGTATCACTTCAGGGGCGGTTTCCAGAATTCCGGGCGCGGCCGGGAACGTGCATGTGATTGGCGTCCCAGGTCGGCGCGGCCTTCCGCACCTGGCGCAACATAACCGGAGTCGGGGCGTGCCTGACGGCCAGGCTGCCATGCCGCGGTGGCCGGACACCCCTCATCAACCTGGCAGTGCCCCTCGAACGGCACAGGGCACCCCGGACCAGAACGAGGACGGCTCCCCCGCGACGGACCACTTGCCGCCGCCGGCCGATCCAGGCAGCGCACCCGCTCACGCCGCCCCAAAGTCCTGCAGCAGCCGCGCCGCTGCCAGACGGCCCGACATCGCCGCCATCGGGATGCCAGGCCCGGGATGGACGCTGCCCCCGGCCAGGTACAATCCCGGCGTGCGCCCTGCCGCCCCGGCACGGCGGAAGCTGCCCGTGGCGCCGTGATTGGCACGCCCGTAGAGCGCTCCGCCGGTAGCAGGGAAAAGGCCGTTGAACTCCGTGGGCGTCGTCACGACGCCTGCCTCGGCATGACGGTCCACCGACAGGCCGCAAGCTTCGAGCAGGCCGAACGCCCGCTGCCCGAGATCGGCCACGGCAGCCGCCCCGAGCGGCGCCACGTCGCCGTCGGCCGGCGCGTTCACCAGCGCCAGCAGCCGCTCCGGCGCACCGGGCGCGAGCCTGCTGGCCTCGCCGCGATCCTGCGCGCACAGATAGACCGTGGGCGCCGTGGCGATGCTGCGGCGGCGGAAGATCGCGGCGAACTCCTCGGCGTAGTCCTCGGCGAAGAAGACGTTGTGGTGCGCCAGGTCGAACCCGCTCGTCCGCGCATGGAGGCACCAGGTCACGGCCGACAGCGACCGGCTGCCGCGCGATGTCGCCGCCACCGGGCGCTGAGCCGCCGGCAGCGCCGAGATGTCGCCGTTGAACACGACCGCGTCGGCCTCGATGCGCTCCCCGCCGGCCAGCGCCACCCCGGCCGCGCGTCCGCCCTCGACGATCACCTCGCGCACCTCGGCCCCGAAGCGGAACTGCGCGCCCTGGCGCTCCGCGAGCGCGCGCATGGCCTGCGCGACCCGGTGTATGCCGCCGCGCACCAGCCATACGCCGTCCTGCTCGACATGGGCGATGAGCATGAGCGTCGCCGGCGCCTGCCACGGCGAGGCGCCGACATAGGTGGCGTAGCGGCCGAACAACTGGCGCAGCCTGGGGTCCCGGAAGTGGTCGCCCAGCGCGCCCCACAGGGTACGTAGCGGCGCGGTCCGCCATAGCCCCGGCAGCCCCCGCACGCCGAGGCGGCGCACCAGGTCCAGCGGCGAGGGGCGCTGCCCGGCGATGAAGGAGCCGGCCAGCGTGCGGTAGATGTCGGCGCTGCGGGCGCAGAAGTCGAGATAGGCGCGCGCCTCGGCCGCACCTGCGAACTCGCCGATGGCCTCTGCCGACCGGGCGGTGTCGGCGAACAGGTCCAGCCGTCCGCCGGCCCGCCAGGCGTGCCGGGCCAGCAGCCCGGCGGGAACGAGGTCGAGATGGCTGGAAAGCTGCTCCCCCGCGTCGGCGAACAGGTCCTCGAAGATGCGGCGCATGGTGAAGACGGTGGGGCCGGCGTCAATTGCGGCGTCGCCCGCCTGCACGCGGCGCATCTTGCCCCCGGGCGTGGCGGCACGCTCGCAGACCGTGACCGCGGCGCCCTGCCGGGCCAGGTCGGCGGCGGCGGCAAGGCCGCCCATGCCGGCGCCCACGACTACGACGCGCCGCGCCGCCCGCGCGCCCATGCGCCCGCTCACCATGCGCCCGCTCAATCGAGCAGGGCCGCGGCGCTGGCCTGCCGCGCCGGAGCGTGGGCGCGCTGCCGCAGGTCAACCACGCGGCGGTGATACAGGAGGATGGCCAGCCCCGTCACCAGCGGGATCGCCCACATCGCCGGATGCAGCGCCAGGGCGGGGAACGCCCGCACCGAGCCGAACGCCATGAACGCAGTATAGACGGAGATGCCGGCGCCGACGATGGCCTTGATGTGCTCCTTCAGCCAGTCCATCGGCTTGTGCCGCCGGGCATGGAGGAAGGCCAGGTTGGTGCCGCCGGTGGCGACGCCCACGACGGCGATGGCCATCATCAGCGGCTGGCCGATCTGCCAGCCCTGCCAGGCGCAGTTCAGCGCGGCGGCGATGACGGCGTATTGCAGCCCCAGGTTCAGCGCGGTGCGGCTGGCGGCGATGTCGTCGCGGTTCCGCACGCACAGCCAGCCGTACCAGGCGAGGTTGACGGTCAGGATGCCGACATGGAGCATCATCCAGCCGAAGATGCCGCGTATGAACGGGGCATCGAAGCGGTCCGCCAAATGCGGGTGCGTGCCGATCGGATCGGCCAGGGTGAACAGGCCCAGGCCGATGGCCAGGCTGCCGGTAATAAGCACGGCGACCGTGAACACCCGGCCCCAGCGCTTGTGCCGCGTGCCGCCCTTGCGGCCGATCACCGGCACCCAGAACGACACCGCGCCCACGCTGCCGGCGATGACATGGGCCGCGATCAAGCCCTGGAACACGAGCAGTTCCACCGATGCGCCTCCCCTGCTCCGGCCCGGGCCGGACGTGCCTTGGGCGACAATGGCACTTGACACTTCCGGGTGTAAAGTTGCTCGCTCGCCGCCAGGGCAGCCCGCGAGGCGACCCCGGAAGCCAGCACGAAGCCAGCACGAAGCAGCCAGCGCATGAACGTCATCCCGGGCCGGCCCGAGCCGCAGCGCGGCCCCTACGTCCCACCGAGGCCCGGCACGCTGTCGGCCGTGACCGCCCTGATGCGGGCGGCCCTGCACGGCGACGGCGACCTGCTCAGCCTGCTACCGACCGCCGCCTACCGCGTGCCGGTCGGCCCGCTCGGCTACTCCCGCCGCCAAATCCTGATCGTGAACCAGCCGGACCTGGTGCGGCACGTCCTGGCGGACCCGGAGGGCATCTTCCCCAAGAGCGACCTGATGGTGAACGCCCTGGCGCCGCTGATCGGCGACTCGATCTTCGTGTCCAGCGGCGCGACCTGGCAGCGCCAGCGCCGCATGATAGACCCGGCGCTGTCCATGATGCGCGTCAGCCGCGCTTACCCCGCCATGCAGGCCGGCGCGGACGCCTGCGAGCAGGAGCTGGACGCGCGGGTGCGGGACGGGGCGGCCTTCTCGCTCGACCTCGCGATGAGCCATCTCACGGCCGACATCATCTGCCGCACCGTGTTCTCGACGGGGCTGGAGACCCGGGCGGCGCACGAGGTGTTCGCCGCCTTTACGATATTCGAGCGCAGCGTCGCGCAGGTGGAGATACGGCGGCTCATCATGGACCGCGCCTGGACGCAGGTGCCGCAGCGCCAGGCGGTGCTGGACGCCTGCACCGTGATCCGGCGGCACCTGGGCGAGCTGCTGGACACCCATCTCGGCGCCGATGGCGCGCGGTTCGACGACATCGCCTCCGCCGTGGCCGCGGCCCGCGACGACACCGACGGCCTGGCCTTCACGCGGGAGGAGCTGATTGACCAGCTCGGCGTGCTGTTCCTGGCCGGGCACGAGACGAGCGCCAGCGCGCTGACCTGGGTGTTCTACATCCTCGCCGTGCAGCCGCATCTGGTCGCCCGGCTGCGGCGCGAGGTGGCGGAGGTGGCCGGCGACGGGCCGATCGGGTTCGAGCACACCAGGCACCTGCCCACGGTGCGGAACATCTTCCGCGAGACGCTGCGGCTGTATCCGCCGATCACCTTCCTGCCGCGCGTGGCGACTGCGGCCACCAGGCTCGGCAGCCGCCGGGTCAAGCGCGGCGCGCTCGTCATGGTGGCGCCCTGGGTGCTGCACCGGCACGAGCTTTATTGGCGCGACCCGGCGGTGTTCGACCCCGACCGCTTCCTGCCGAAGCGCGAGCACGAGATGACGCCGGGCGCGTTCATCCCGTTCGGCCTGGGGCCGCGGGTGTGCGCGGGCGCGGCGTTCGCGACCGCCGAGGCGGTGCTGCTGATCGCGCAGCTTTTCCGGGCGTTCGACTTCCATGTGGACCATCCCGAGCGCGTGCGCCCAGCCGCGCGGCTGACGACCCGGCCGACTCAGCAGGTCATGTGCCGCGTCACCCGCGCGCCTGGCTGGGGCACCAGCCTGAGTGATGAACCGAGACGGCCGGGATGACCACGGTCCTCCTCACCCTCGGCCGCCTTCCCAAGTCGCTTGACCTTGCCCGCGGCTTCTCGCGCGCAGGCTGCCGGGTGGTGGTCGCAGAGCCATTCCCGTGGCACCTGGCCGGCGCCTCCCGCCATGTCGCGCGCAGCTATCGCGTGCCGCCGCCGAGCCAGGGCAAGGCCGCCTACCTCGCCGCCCTCGATGCGGTCATAGCCGACGAGGGCGTGGACCTCGTCGTGCCGGTGTCGGAGGAGACGATGCACGTAGCCTTCCTGCGCGACCGCCTCATGGGCCGGGCGCGGCTGTTCACCATGCCGCCGGACCGGGTGCTGGCGCTGCACGACAAGGCCGGGTTCATCCGCCAGGGCGAGGCGTGCGGCGTGCCGGTGCCGCGGACGCATGACCTCGGCTCGGCGGGCGCACGGGATCTGGCGGCGGAGCGGGACGTGGTCATTAAGCCGGTGTTCTCCTGCTCGGGCCGCGGCGTGCGCGTCCTGCGGCGCGGCGGCGCCTTGCCGCCGCCCGACCCGGCCGATCCGGCCATCGTCCAGGCTTTCGTCCCCGGCCGCGTCCACAGCAGTTGCACCATCGCCCATGACGGCCGGGCGGTCGCGACGGTCATCTACCGCGGCACCGTCATGTCGGGCACGGTCGCCGTCGCCTTCGAGCGCGTCCCCGCCCACGCGGCGATCACCGCCTGGATCAACAGGTTCGTGGCGGCGGCGGGGTGGAGCGGCTTCATCTCGTTCGATTTCATCGTGGCGGACTCCGGGGAGGTGCATGGCATCGAGTGCAACCCGCGGGCGACCAGCGGCGTGCATTTCTGGGAGCCGGAGAGCATCGCCGGAGCGATCCTGGACCCTGCGCGCCATGGCGGGCCTGGCGGCGCACCGGTGCGCGTCCGGCCGCAGGGGCAGTTGCAGCAGTTCTATTCGTGCCTGACCGAGACGCAGATGGCGGTGTTCCGGCGCGATGGCGCCCTGAACCGGCTGCGCCGCCTGATGACGACCAAGGACGTGACCTGGGAGTGGCGCGACCCGCTGCCCTTCCTGACAATGACGCTGACCTCGTGGCGCATCATCGCCCTGTCCATCGCCCGGCGCACCACCTTCGGCGAGGTGGCGACCCTGGATGTCGGCTGGTACGAGGACCCGCCGTGCCTGGGCGCGGCCAGTCCGGGTGCCGGCGTGGCGCAGGCACCAGGGATGGCGGCACCGCAGCCCTGCATTCATTCGGGCGAGGCAGTGCCGACCTGCGCCAACCGCCATCCGCTCTGACTTCCGCCGTTGCGAGCCGCGCGGCGCGGCGATCCAGGGCACCGGCACAGCCCTTGCCGCCCCTGGACCGCCGCGCTGCTGCGCTCCTCGCAATAACGGGAACAGTCGAAGCAGAAAACGGTTGGCATCGAACCTGGCCCGATCCAGGCAGGCGCCCCAGTTCATGGCTGCGAATGCTATTGTCGCGGGATGGCCCGGATGCTTCTATCCCGTCCGTTCAGGAAGGGAACCGCCGAATGCCAGACGCAGGTATAGAAATCCGTCCTCATGCCGTGGTCATCGGATCAGGCTTCGGCGGGCTGGCCGCTGCCGTCCGGCTCGGGGCGCGCGGCTATCGCGTGACCGTGGTCGAGAAGCTCGATGCGCCCGGCGGCCGGGCCTACGTCTATCGGCAGGACGGCTTCACCTTCGACGCCGGCCCGACCATCATCACGGCGCCCTACCTGCTGGAGGAGCTGTGGGCGCTGTGCGGGCGCCGCATGGCCGACGATGTCGAGCTGCGCCGGATAGACCCGTTCTACGACATCCGCTTCGACGACGGCACGGTGTTCAGGGCCACGGCCGACTCCGAGGCGATGCGCGCCGAGGTCGCCCGGATCGAGCCTGACGACGTGCCCGGCTTCGAGCGCTTCATTCGCGAAAGCGAGAGGATCTACGAGGTCGCCTTCCACCAGCTTGCCGACCAGCCCTTCCACCGCCTCGCGACCCTGCTGCGCTCGGCCCCGGACATGCTGCGGCTCGGCGGCCACCGCACGGTCTATGCCAAGGTCTCGCAATACTTCCGCAACGAGAAGCTGCGGATCGCCTTCAGCTTCCATCCCCTGCTGATCGGCGGCAACCCGTTCACCACGACGGCCTATTACTGCCTGGTCGGCCACCTGGAGCGCCTGCACGGCGTGCATTTCGCCATGGGCGGCACCGGCGCCATCGTGAAGGGCATCTGCGACCTGATCGAGGGCCAGGGCGGCACGCTGCGCATGAACGCCGAGGTGGAGCAGATCACCGTGGAGCGTGGCCGCGCGACCGGGCTGCGGCTGGTGGGCGGGGAGCGCATCGCCGCCGACATCGTGGTGTCCAACGCCGATGTCGGCTGGACCTATTCCAAGCTGCTGTCGGAGCACAAGCGCCGCCGCTGGACCGACCGCAAGCTCAAGCACGCCCGCTACTCGATGAGCCTGGTCGTCTGGTACTTCGGCACCAGCAAGCGGTTCGAGGACGTTTACCACCACACCATGGTGCTGGGGCCGCGCTACGAGGGCCTGCTCACCGACATCTTCAAGCGCAAGGTGCTGACGCAGGACTTCAGCCTTTACCTGCACCGGCCCACCGCCAACGACCCGTCGCTGGCGCCGCCCGGCTGCGACGCGTTCTACGTGCTGGCGCCGGTGCCGAACCTTGCCAGCGGCACGGACTGGGCAACCGAGGCCGAGCCGTACCGGCTGCGGATACAGCAGCGGCTGGAGGAGACGGTGTTGCCGGGGCTGGGCGACTGCATCGTCACGTCTCGCCTGCTGACGCCGCAGGACTTCCGCGACCGGCTGCTGTCGGTGAACGGGGCGGCGTTCTCGCTGGAGCCGCAACTGTTCCAGAGCGCCTGGTTCCGCCCGCACAACGTCAGCGAGGAGGTCGAGGGGCTGTTCCTGGTGGGCGCGGGAACGCATCCAGGCGCTGGCGTGCCGGGCGTGGTGTCCTCGGCGCGGATTCTGGACCAGGTGGTGCCGGACCCCGCGATGCTCCGGGCAGGGTTCGGATAGGGCAGCAGCCCGCCCTTTGGGATGGGTTCGGGATTTGTGCCAACCGCTTCCTGCTCTGACCGTTGCCGTCATTGCGGGAAGCGCAGCGGCGCGGCGGTCCAGAGGCGGCGAGGGCTGTGCCGGGTGTCCTGGGTTGCCGCGCCGCAAGAGCGGCTTGCAATGACGAAGGCAAGCGGATGGCGGCTGGCGTCATGCCAACCGTTGAAAGTCTTGACCTGTGCCTGGCTGCGGAGGGTGCAGGTCGAAGCAGCGTAGCACCATCCGCCACAGGGCAGTGCCGGCCGTTGGCGAGAGGCGCTGACGCTGTCCCGCCCTACATGCGCGGCACGCTGCAACAGGTCAGAACCTTTGGCGGTTGGCACTGGATGGCATTGACGCGTGGACGCATCTGAACCGGAATGCCTGACCCGTCGCGAACGATCCCATCCACGCATTGATGCCATGACCGGACAAAGCCCGGCGGCGGCTTGCGCTGCAAGCCGCCGCGCAGCCGCTACGTCCGCGCGGCCGGCTCCCCCAGCAGCTTCTCCATCCGGATCGGCAACTCACGGATGCGGACGCCGGTGGCGTGGAACACCGCGTTCGCCACCGCCGCGTTCAGGCCGACGTTGCCAAGCTCGCCCAGGCCCTTGATGCCGAGGTCGTTCACCGCCGCGTCGTCCTCGGGCAGCAGGATCGTCTCGATGGCCGGCACATCGGCGCTGACCGGCATCAAGTACTCCGCCAAGTCGTCGTTGTAGTAGCGAGCATGGCGGCGGTCTATTTCGGTGCTCTCGTGCAGCGCCGCGGACAGGCCCCAGATCTGGCCGCCCATCAACTGGCTCTTTGCCGCCTTGGGGTTCACGATCCGCCCGGCGGCGTAGGCGCCCACGGCGCGCGACGCCCGCACCTCCCGCGTGCGCGCGTGGACCTGCACCTCCACGAACTGTGCCCCGAACGCGAACTGCATCCTATCCTTCAGCTTGGCCCCGCCCACCAGCCCGGTCGTGCCCTTGTAGAGGTTGCGGAGCGCATCGGGCTTGGCGCCGTGCGGCATATTCTCGGCATAAGCTTCGACGGCGCCCGGGCTGGCCCGGCTGATCGCGTCCGCCAGCGGCTCCGCCCGGCCGTCCGGCGCGCGGAGCTGGTCGCCGGCCAGGGTCAGCGCCGCCGGGTCGGCCCCGTGCAACGCGCCGCCCTCCGCCGCGACCGCGGCACCGGCCAGCCGCGCCCGGATGTCCTCGCACGCCTTAGCCACCACGTTGCAGAGGCTGGCCGTCGAGTTCGAGCCGCCGGCCACCGGCGCCGGCGGCAGGTCGCTGTCGCCGACCTCGACCAGGATCGCGTCCAGCGCCACCCCTAGCCGGTCCGCCGTCACCAGCGCCAGCGCCGTCATGATCCCCGTGCCGATTTCGTGCGCGGCGGTCTGCACCTTCACCTTGCCCTGCGGCGACAAGGTGACGCGCGCCGTAGCCGGCCCCATGTTGGTCGGATACAGCGATGTGGCGCAGCCCCAGCCCACCAGCCAGTCGCCGTCGCGCATGGACCCGGGCCGCGGGTCGCGCCCCGCCCAGCCGAACGCCTTGGCCGCCGCGTCGAACGCCGGCATCAACTGGCGGCTGGTGTAGGGAAGGCCCTTGATCGGCTCCTTCATGGTGTCGTTCACCCGGCGCAATTCCACCGGGTCCATGTTCAGGGCCACCGCCAGCTCGTCCATCGCCGACTCCAGCGCGAAGAAGTAGGGTATCTCGGGCGGCGAGCGCATGAAGCCCGGCGTGTTGCGGTCGGCATGGACGGTATAGACCTCGGAATCCACGTTTGGGCAGGCATATATCCGCGTCGAGGCATCGGTCCCCGCTACCTTGTAGCTGTCGGGGCGGGACGTGACCTCCCAGCCCTCGTGGATCAGCGCCTGCAGCTTGCCGTCCCGGCCGGCGCCCAGGCGCACGCGATGCCGAGTCTCGGCGCGGTAGGTGGTGATGGTGAAGCCCTGGGACCGCGTGGCCTCCAGCCGCACCGGCCGGCCCAGCTTGCGCGCCGCAAACGCCACCAGCGCCGTGTGCTGGGACAGCGACCCGCGCAGGCCGAAAGCGCCGCCGACGTAAGGGGAGATGACGCGGACATCGCTGGCATCAATGCCCAACTGCTCCGCCAGGCCGTTCCGGAAGCCGTGCATGTTCTGGCTGCTTTCCCAGATCGTCAGCTTGCCGGCGGACCACGCGGCGGTCGAGTGCATCATCTCAATAGTATTGTGGTGCTGGGTCGGCGTCTCGTAGCGCTGGTCTATCTGCACCGGCGCTGCGGCGAACGCGCCCGCGGCATCGCCCACCTTGGGCTTGTCCTCGCCCGGCTCCTCGCCTTCCTTGGAGGAGGATTCAGCGACCTCGGTCTCCGCGCCGGGGCTGTCGAAGGTGGCGGACGGGGCCTCGGCAGCATAGGTGACGGCCAGGCGGTGTGCGCCCTCCCGCGCCGCCTCGAACGTGTCGGCGACCACCATCGCCACGATCTGCCCGGCATACTGCACCCGGTCCGACGCGAGCGGCGCCATGGTGGTGCCCATGTAGCCCTTCTGCTTGAACGTCTTGCCGGGCTTGATGCGGTCGCCGATGGTCCGCCAGGTCAGCACGTCCAGCACCCCCGGCACGGCGCGGGCCGGGGCCTCGTCTATGGCGGTGATGCGCCCGCGGGCGATCCGGCTGGTATGCAGGTAGGCATGGGCCAGGTTCGGCGCGTTGTTGAAGTCCGAGCCGTAGCGGGCACTGCCCGTCACCTTGGCGCGTCCGTCAACGCGGGAGGTGGCGGCACCGATGGCCGGGGCGGCATCGTCCTTGGGCGCCGGGGTGGACGTGTGGTTGGTGCTGACGGCCATGCTAGGCCTCCATCGCTTGGGCTTGCAGCAGCGCCCGCACCAGGGTGCGGCGGCCGAGGTCGGGAAGGTGGGCGTTGCCCTCGCGCGGACGGGCGGCGGCGAAAGCGGCCTGGGCGGCGGCAGTGGCCGTGCCCTCGTCAAGGCGCTTGCCGCGCAACAGCGCCTCGGCGTCCCGTGCGCGCCAGGGCCGGTAGGACACGGCGCCCAGGCTGATCCGTGCCTCCTGCACCACGCCGCCGCGCAGGTCGAGCGCGACGGCAGCGGTGGCGACGCCATAGGCGTAGGACTCGCGGTCCCGCACCTTCACGTAGGTGCTGCGCCGGGTCCACGAACCCGCAGGGACCAGGAAGCCGGTGATCAGCTCGCCCGGCAGCAGCACCGTCTCCACGTTCGGCGCCTCCGGCCCGGTGTGCAGCGCGTCAACCGCGACCGTCCGGGTGCCCTTGGGTCCCGCGACCTGCACCGTGGCGCCCAGCGCCACCAGCGCCTGCGCGAAGTCTCCGGCATAGGAGGCGATGCAATTCTGGCCGACGCCCAGCACGGCGTGCTGCCGGTTCACCCCGTCCAGCGCCGCGCAGCCGCTGCCCGGGGCGCGCTTGTTGCAGTTGGCCCAGGCCGGGTTGCGGAAGTACTCGCAGCGCGTCCGTTGCAGCACGTTGCCGGCCAGCGTCGCCATGTTGCGGAGCTGGGCGCTGGCGGCCATCTGCAAGGTCTGCGCGATCACGGGGTAGTCGCGGTTGACGGCCGGGTGCGCCGCAGCCTCGCTCATGCGGACCAGGGCGCCCAGGCGGAGGCCGTCGCCGTTGGCCTCGATGCGGCCCAGCGTGGCATCCAGGCCGTTGATGTCCACCAGCGCGCCGGGCTGCATGGTGTCCAGCTTCATCAGGTCCAGCATCTGGGTGCCGCCGGCGATAAACTGGGTATGCGCCGAGGTCGGGGCGCGCTCGCCGGGGCGGGCGGCGGCGGCGCGCAGGGCTGCGGGCGCGTCGCCCGCGCGCTCATAGGTGAAGGGGCGCATCAGGCTTTCTCCATCCCGGGCTTAGCCTGCTTGATGGCCTCGACGATGTGCGGGTAAGCGGCGCAACGGCAGAGGTTGCCGCTCATGCTCTCGCGGATCGCGGCATCCGACCCCGCCTGCCCTTCCCGCACGCAGGCGACCGCGGACAGGATCTGCCCCGGCGTGCAGTAGCCGCACTGGAAGGCGTCCTTGTCAATGAACGCCTGCTGCATCGGATGCAGCGTGCCGTCCGGCGCCGCCAGCCCCTCGATGGTGGTGACGGGGCCGCGCACCATCACGGCCAGTTGCAGGCAGGCCAGCATGCGCTTGCCGCCGACCAGCACGGTGCAGGCACCGCACTGCCCATGGTCGCAGCCCTTCTTGGAGCCGGTCAGGCCGATGTGCTGGCGCAGCGCGTCCAGCAGGGTGGTGCGGCTGTCGATGGCCAGGCGGTGCGCTTGCCCGTTCACAGTCAGCATCACTTCCGCCGGACGGCGCGAGTCGGGCGGTGGCGCCTGGCCCGGGGCAGCGGCTGCGGGCATCGCCAGGGCAAGCGGCGCGGTGGCAGAAGCGCCGAGCAGGCCGCGGCGGCCCATGCCCTTGCCTGGTGTCGGATCGTCGAGCATGTGCAGTTTCCTTCGCTTGCACCGTGTGGCCGGCAAGCAACGCGCCACGGTGCCGTCCCGTTCCGGCAGTTGATCCTGGCTTGAACGCCCCGCTGCCCCGGCGCTTCGCTTCCCCGCTGCTTTCCTTCCTAAATCGCCCCGTTCGCGTTGACCGTGATGGCATACAGCGACGTGGTCGCGCAGATATACAGCCGGTTCCGCTTCGGCCCGCCGAAGCACAGGTTGGCCACGACCTCCGGCACGCCGATCCGCCCGATGCGGGTGCCGTCGGGATGGTAACAGTGGACGCCGTCGTTGGCCGACGCCCAGACGTGCCCGGCGGTGTCGCAGCGTATGCCGTCGAACAGCCCGGCCTCGCAGGTGGCGAACACCTCGCCGCCCGACAGCGCCCCGTCGCTCCCCACGGCAAACCGCCGCATGTGCCGCGGCCCGTCCGGCGCGTGGGTGGCGCCGGTGTCCACGACATACAGCAGGCGCTCGTCCGGGGAGAACGCCAGGCCGTTCGGCTTCACCATGCTCGTCACCACCGGCACGGGCGGGCCGCCAGGCACGGCGCGATAGACCCAACTGCCGCCGATCTCGCTGGCCGCACGCTCCCCCTCGTAGTCGGAGTCTATGCCGTAGGTCGGATCGGTGAACCAAACCGCGCCGTCCCGCGCCACGACGACGTCATTGGGCGAGTTCAGGCACTTGCCGTCCCAGTGCGACGCCAGCACCTCCCGCCGGCCGTCATGCCCGGTGCGCGACACGCAGCGCCCGCCGTGCTCGCAGCGCACCAGCCGGCCCTCCCCGTCCACTGTATGGCCGTTGGCGTAGCCGCAAGGGGACTGGTGAACGGCGACGGTTCCGTCGGCCTCGCTGTAGCGCAGGACGCGGTCGCCGGGGATGTCGGACCAATAAAGGATGCGATGCGCCGGCAGGTAGGCCGGCCCCTCCGCCCAGCGGCTGCCGGTGTGCAGGTGCTCCAGCCGGGCATGGGAGTGCAGCAGGGGCCGGAAGCGCGGGTCCAGGATTTCCACCTGCGCCGGCATGGGGGGATGAAGCTGCACGGAGCCTGCCTTGGTTGTTGTATTCCCGCAGTTGGGCCTTACCATCATTCCATAAGCGCAGCCGGGTGCAAGGCTGGCGCGATTAAGGGAAGCAACATGCCCATCTCGCGTCACGCCAGCCTGCGCCGCTTCGTCATCGCCGCCGCCGTGCTGGCCGCTGCCCTCTCTGGCCCGGCCGGCGCCGCCGAGACCTCCGGCAAGCGCGTCGCCATGTCCAACAACTACGCCGGCAACTCCTGGCGGCAGGCGATGCTGGCCAGTTGGGAAAAGGCCGGCAAGGCAGCCGTCGCCGACAAGCAGCTCGCCGAGGTCCGCAGCTTCACCACCGCCGAGAACCAGGCCACCGAGCAGGCGGCGCAAATCCAGAACCTGACCTTGCAGGGCTTCGACGCCATCGTCGTCAACGCATCCTCCCCTACGGCGCTGAACGGCGCCATCAAGCAGGCGTGCGACGCCGGGATCGTCGTGGTGGTGTTCGACAGCTCCGTCACCGAGCCGTGCGCCTACGTCGTCGGCGTGGACTTCCGGCGGATGGGGGCGATGCAGGTCGAGTACATGGCCGGGCGCGGCCTCAAGGGCAACCTGCTGGAGATACGCGGCCTGGCCGGCGGCTTCGTGGACGAGGAAATCCATGCGGGGATCACCGAGGCGCTGAAGTCGCACCCGGAGTTCAAGGTCGTCAGCACGGTCCACGGCAACTGGACGCAGACGGTGGCGCAGAAGGAGGTGGCCGGCGTGCTGCCGACCCTGCCGGAGGTCGCGGCCGTCGTGACCCAGGGCGGCGACGGCTATGGCGCCGCGCAGGCGTTCCGCGCCGCCGGACGGCCAATCCCGCCGATCTTCATGGGCAACCGGGAGGACGAGCTGACCTGGTGGAAGGGCCAGCGGGACGCGGGCGGCTACCAGACCAAGTCGGCTGCGATCTCGCCGGGCTGCTCGACGTTCGCGCTGTGGGTGGCGCAGCTCGTGCTGTCGGGCGCGCAGGTGCCCAAGCGGTTCGTGCTGCCGATCACGGTGGTGGAGCAGGACACGCTGGATGCCAACCTGAAGCTGACGGCGCCGGGCGGCGTCACCACCGTGGACTACACCCGGCAGGAGGTCGTTGACTTCATCGCCAAGCTGAAGTGACGCCCGCGCCGCTGGACGCCCCGCCGTCGGACGCCCTCCCGCTGGACGCCTCGCCGCCGGACGCCCCGCGGCCAGACGCCGTTCGGCTTGACAGCATTCGCAAAAGTTTCGGCGCTGTCCATGCCCTGGGCGGCGTTGACTTGCGGGTGGGCCGGGGCGCCTGCCTGGGCCTGGTCGGGCACAACGGCGCCGGCAAGTCCACCCTGATGGCGGTGCTGGCGGGCACGCTGGCGCCGGATGCCGGGTCGGTGCGGGTGCTGGGGCAGGCCGTGCCGCCGGGCAGCCGGCACCCCGGCCTGCGCTGCGTGTTCCAGGAAGGGTCGCTGTGCCCCAACCTGACCATCGCCGAGAACGCCCGGGTCGTGCATCGGGACATCAGCGGGATGGGCTGGCGGCGGCGGGCCGGAGCGGCGATGGCGGCGGCGCTGGACGGGGTGTTCCCCGGGCACGGCCTGCGCGGGGACCAGGTAGTTGGCGACCTGTCCATCGGGCGTCGCCAAATGGTCGAGATCGCGCGGGCGTTCAGCCACACCGGCGTGCCGCCCGCGGTGGTGGTGCTGGACGAACCCACGTCGTCCCTCGATGGCCACGCGGCAGCCGGGCTGCTGGCGTGGGTGCGCCGCTTCGTGGCCGAGGGCGGCGCGGCGGTGTTTATCTCGCACAAGCTGCAGGAGGTCCTGGCCGTCGCGGACCAGGTCGTGGTGATGCGCGACGGGCTGGTGGTGCTGGACCGGCCCGGCGCCGGCATGACGCGGGACGGGCTGGTCGCTGCCATGGGCCACGCGGACCCGCCGGCACGCGGCCAGCGGGTCCGCGGCGACCTGACTCGGCCGGTCCAGGTCGAAGCCGGTCCGACCGCCACCGGCGGCATCCCGCTGACGGCCCGGCAAGGTGAGGTGGTCGGCCTCGCCGGCCTGGCCGGGCACGGGCAGACCCGGTTGCTGCAACGCGTGCTGGCCGCCGCCGCCCGGCGCGACCCGGCGGTGCGCCTGGGCGCCGCCACCGCCTTGGTCCCCGGCGACCGCGGCGCGGACGGCGTGTTCCCGCTGTGGTCCATCGCCCGCAACATGACCGTGCGCGCCCTGGCGGCGCTGCGGACCGGCCCCTTCCTGGACTCTGGGCGCGAGCGGGCGCTGGCCGAGGCTTGGCGCACCCGCATGGGCCTGGTGACGCCCGATGTCGGCAATCCCATCCTGTCGCTGTCCGGCGGCAACCAGCAGAAGGCGCTGTTCGCCCGGGCGCTGGCCAGCGATGCCGAGGTGGTGCTGATGGACGACCCGATGCGCGGCGTGGACGTGGGCACCAAGCGGGACGTTTACGCGCTGATCGCCGCCGAGGCCGCCGCAGGCCGCACCTTCCTATGGTACACTACCGAGTTCGATGAACTGCTGCATTGCGACCGGGTGTTCGTGTTCCGCGACGGTCGCGTCACCGGGGCGCTGGCGGCAGACGACGTGACCGAGGCCGCGGTGCTGCGCCTGTCCTTCGCCGATCCGGGCGCCGATCCGGACGCCGGCCCGGCCCCGGCCGGCCCAGCCTCGACCAGTCCAGTCCTGACCGATGCAGCTTAAGGCTGCGCGGCCTCGGGGGGTGCAGCCTGAAAGCGTTCAGGCCGGAAATTTGCAGACTGGGGGAGTGCAGCCTGGGGGGATGCAGCCAGGGGGGGTGCAGCCCGGTGCCGTGCGGGGGCGGCAGCTTGCGGGCGTCCTCCGCGCCGCCTTGCCGGCGCTGGCGTTCGCGCTGCTGCTCGGCACCATCTTCGCGCAGCAGCCGCGGGCGATGTCCTACCTGGGGCTGAACCTGCTGCTGAACCTGGCGCTGCCGGTCGTGCTGGCGACGATGGCGCAGATGCTGGTCATCACCCTGGGCGACCTGGACCTGTCCATCGGCGCGTTCGTGTCGCTGGTGACGTGCATCGGCGGCACGGTGCTGCCGGTGCAGCCGGTGCTGGGCGTGGCGCTGCTGCTGGCGGCGGTCGGGCTGTATGCGGCCACGGGGGCGCTGATCGGCGCGCGGAACCTGCCGGCCATCGTGGTGACGCTGGGGCTGTCGTTCGTGTGGCTGGGGCTGGCGGTGATCCTGCTGCCGACGCCGGGCGGGCTGGCGCCGGAGTGGCTGTCGGGGTTGATGCGGACGCGGACGCCGGGGATGCCGCTGGCGCTGTGGGCGTCGCTGGGGATCGCGCTGCTGGTCCACCTGGCGCTGATGCGCTCGGCCTGGGGGACGGTGGTGCGCGGCATGGGCGGCAACGCGCGGGCGGTGGCGCGGGCGGGATGGAGCCTGCTGCGCCTGCGCGTCGCCGTCTATGTGATGGCCGGGGTGTTCGGGGTGCTGTCCGGGCTGTCGCTGCTGGGACTGACGACCTCGGGCGACGCCAACCTGGCCGGGCGCTACACCCTGTTGTCCATCGCCGCCGTGATCCTGGGCGGCGGCGAGTTTACCGGCGGGCGCGTGTCGCCGTCCGGCGCGGTGCTGGGCGCGCTGACGCTGACCTTGGCCGCGTCCCTGCTCACGTTCCTGAACATCCCGCCGGACTGGCAGATCGGCGTCCAGGGCGGCATCCTGATCGCCGTGCTGGGCCTGCGCGCCGTGATCGAGCGGATCGGGCGCGCAGAGGCGGCGGCGTGATGCCGGCGCCGCCCATGCCGGCGCTGTCCATGCCGGTGCCGCGCGTGGCGGACGTTGGCATGGCTCCAGCAATCATCTGCACTGGCCCATCTGCACTGGCCGCTTCCCACCCGTCATCGCGAGCCGCCCTTGCGGCGATCCAGGGGCGGCAAAGATGGCCCTGGCCGCCCTTGGGTTGCCGCCTCGCTGCGCCCTTCGCAATGACGGCGGGCGACGAAACGCGGACGCATGGCGGCCAGGGCGGATGGCCACGGGCATGACGCGCCTGTTCGGGCGCCTGGCCTCCCGGCCCTGGGCCTACAGCTACGTCGCCGCGGCGCTGACCTGGGTGGCGACGGTCGCGCTGAACGGCGGGGCCGGCGGCGGGGCGCTGATCGGGGCGGCGCTGACGTTCTCGGCCTTCGCGGTGCTGGCGGCGCTGGGGCAGATGCTGGTCATCACGCTCGGCCCCGGCAACGTGGACCTGTCCATCCCCTCCACCATCGCTCTGTCCAGCGCGTTGTCCATGCTGGTGATGAACGAGCAGGCGGGCATGATCCTGGCCGGGCTGCTCGCCGCCACCGGCGCGGGCATGGCGGTCGGGCTGTTCAACGTGCTGCTGATCCGCTTGCTCCGCATCCCGCCGATCATCGCCACGCTGTCGGCGGGCCTGGTGGTGCTGTCGGTCGCGATCAGCTTCGGGCGCGGGCTGAAGATCAAGCCGCCGCCCGCCTTCGCCGACTTCGCCGCCGCCCGGCTGCTGGGCGTGCCGGCGCTGGCGCTGGCGGCAATCGGGATGATGGCCGTGGTGGGCGTGCTGCTGGACCGGACCGTGACCGGGCGCGCGGTGGCGGCCATCGGGCAGAACGCCCGGGCCGCCGGGTTCGCGGGCATCCCGGTCGAACGGGTGCGGATGGCGGTCTATGTGGCGTCCGCCGGGCTGGCCGGGCTGACCGGGGCGCTGCTGGCCGGGTTCTCCGGCGGCAACTCGCTGGACCAGGGCGAGGAGTACCTGCTGCTGACCATCGCCGTGGTGGTGATCGGCGGCACCGACGTGGGCGGCGGCCGGGCCAGCGTGGCGGGGGTCGGCGGGGCGGCGCTGTTCATGTTCCTACTGGTCGCCATGCTGAACACCGCGGGCGCCGGGCCGGGGCCGCGCATGTTGCTGACCGGGCTAATCATTATCGCGGTGATCGCCGTGGCCGGCGAGGCAAAGGCGTAGCGGTGTCTCAGTTCCTATGGCACGGCGGGCTGATGCTGCTGGCCTGGTTCGCGCTGCTGCCCGGCGGCGCATTGGCCGCTCGGTTCTTCAAGGTGCTGCCCGGCCAGGACTTCCCGGCGGTGCTGGACAGCAGGGCGTGGTGGCAGGCCCACCTGGGGCTGCAATACGCCGGCTCGGCCGTGGCGGCGGCGGCGCTCTGGATCGCTTGGGACGCGCTCGACGGGAGGTGGGACTGGTCGGAGCCGCATGTGGCCCTCGGCGCGGCGGTCATGGCGCTGTGCGCCCTGCAAGTCGCCAGTGGGCTGCTGCGCGGCACGAAGGGCGGCCCCACGGACATCCATGCCGACCCCGCCGACCCTGCGACCTGGCGCGGCGACCACTACGACATGACCCTGCACCGGCGCCTGTTCGAGGGTTGGCACAAGCGCGCGGGCTATGCCGCGTTCCTGCTTGCCGTGCCGGCGGCCTGGTTCGGCCTCGGGCTTGTTGCGGCCCCGCTTTGGGTGCGCGTGCTGCCGCTGCTTGCGACGGCCGGGTTCGCGGTCGCCTTTGGCGTGCTGACGCGCCGCAAGCGCCGGGTGGACACTTGGATCGCGATCTGGGGACCGCCCGACGCTGGCCCTGCCCATCCGGCCCGGTCAGGCCCCAAACGGCACCGGGATTCGAAGCCGGCACGGTGGCGCCCGCAGGCGTGATGCCGGCGGTCAACGCGAGCGCCACGGCGGCGGCGGTGTGCAGCATAAATGGACCCCTGAACCAATCCGGACTTGCCCCCGATGAGGCCGGGTCAGGAAGTACGGGAACCTTTCATCGTGCGTAATGGCTCTGCGAAACCTGCCGGGCCGGGCGCGTCCGGCCAGGCCCGCAAGCTGGCCTTATCTGCCGCCCGCCGCGCGCCGGCGTCCCCGCACCGGGTCGGGTACCGTCTGCCAGCTTCGGCAACAGTGTCCGAACCGTATCAGCTTCCACTGCCTCGAATGCTTCACACTTTGATCGTTCAAGCGCTTTGCTGGGACTGCTAGTGACTGTCAAGGTTGGATGAGCGCCCGTGCCACAGCCGCATTCAATGGGAACACCCCACCTATGCCGAAGCTGCCTGCATCCCTTGTCCTCGCCGCCCTGCTTCTCGTATCCGGACCGGCCGCCGCCCATACCGAGGCCGGCGTGCCCGGTGGGCTGCTCAGCGGCTTCCTGCATCCGCTGACCGGGCTGGACCACCTGGTCGCCATGGTCGCGGTCGGGCTGTGGGGCGCGCAGCTCGGCAAGCCCGGCATCTGGGTCCTGCCGATCTGCTTCCCGGCTGTGATGGCGCTGGGCGGCGTGCTCGGCATCCTCGGCATCCCGCTGCCGGCGACGGAGATCGTGGTCGCGTTGTCGGCCCTGGTGCTCGGCTTCGCGGTCGCCACGGCGCTGCGCGTGCCGTTCTGGGCCGCGGCGGCTGTCGTGGCCGCGTTCGCCGTGTTCCACGGCTACGCCCATGGAGCCGAGATGCCCGGCGCCGCCAACGCCCTGGCCTACGGCGTCGGCTTCGTCGTGGCGACCGGGACGCTCCATGCCGCCGGCATCCTGATCGGGGTGCTGATCCGTTGGCCCACGGGAGCGCAGGCCGTGCGCGCCCTGGGCGCTGCCATCGCCGGGCTTGGGGGCGTGTTCCTCCTGTCCATGGCTGCCTGAGCCTGCCCAAGCCCTGGACCCACCCGAAGAAGGATCGAACCCATGCGCGCCTTCCTGCTCCTGTCCGCCGCCGCCTTGTGGGGCGGCACCGCAGCCGCCCACGAGTATGTCGCCAAGCCGCTCGCCATGCAGGCCTGCCCCGGGCAGGAGATCGCGCTGGAGGTGGTGTCCAGCCACGTCTTCCTGCGCAGCCTCGAGCTGGAGGACGCCAAGGACAGCCGCGCCGGCCTGTGGGTGGACGGCAAGCGCACCCCTGCAGCCCTGCGCGCGGACGAGCAGGCAATGGTCCACCGCGGCAGCGTCACCGCGCCGGGCGAGGGCTGCTTCCTCGTCACCGGGGAGCGCGCCGCCCAGGTCTGGGCCTTGACGCCGCAGGGCACCCGCCGCGTCGGACGCGAGGCGCCGGGTGCGACCAATGTCCGCCTGATCGAGAAGTTTTCCAAGGCGGTCATCAACGCCTCCCCGGGGATACCGGCTGCCTGCGCCCCATCGGCGACCGCCTGGAGGTCGTGACCCTGACCAACCCGGCCGAGGTAAGGCCCGGCCAGGAAGTAGCGGTGCAGGTGCTGTATAACGGCAAGCCGCTGACGGTGCCGGTCTATGCGACCTATGACGGCTTCTCCGGCGAGGAGAACACCTACGCCTACTACACCGAGGGCCGCCCGGACGGCACGGCGCGCGTCAAGATCACCCAGCCCGGCTTGTGGATGATACGCGCCGAGTAGGCCACCGCCGACCGCACCGCCGACCACGACCGCTACGTCGGCCGCGCCGTGCTGCTGTTCGAGGTCAAGTGAGGCTGCGCGCCGGGCTGGCCGCCGCCGCCGTGATGGCGGCGGGCGGCGCACAGGCGCATGGCGTCGGCGCGCGGTCGCTCGGCCCGCGGGCGCAGTCGGTGGAGTTCTACTATGCCTCCGGAGAGCCGATGGCCTACGTGGTGGTGCGGCTGTTCGCGCCGGGGGACGCCGCGGTGCCCTTCGTGGACGGCCGGGCCGACAGGCTCGGCCGCTTCGCCTTCCTGCCGTCCGAACCCGGCGCGTGGACCGCCCGCGCCGAGGACGAGGAGGGCCACAAGGTCGAGCTGACCGTGCAGGCCGGGGAAGCCGGCGCCGCGGGCGGGTCGCTGGGCAGGCTGCTCTCCCCCTGGCGTGTGGCGCTGTGGCTGAGCCTGTCGGTCAACCTGCTCGCGGTGGCGACCTGGCTGCGGGCGCGGTGGCCCGCCGCGGTGCAGCCCGCGGCGGCGAGGTAGCCCGCTGCACGGACCCCCGTTGCATCAACGGCCATTGACTTTGACCTATGACGACGATGATCAGCGCGGGAAATCACCGGTCAGGGTCAAAGGCGGTTAGCATTGTACCAACCGCCCGTTGCTCCAACCGTTTCTGTCGTTGCGGCGCACATTTTCGGTATTAGGTAGCAGCCGCCACTACGGCTAAGTAGTAGCAGCACTGTCCCAGTGGTAAGCTGAGGCATGGAAAACTATAACGTTGTGAACGGTTTGCTTCGCCGCCGTCAAGAGATCGCGGACGACTTGGACGTGATGCAAGGTCGCGTGCGCCAACTCGTCATCGAGTTGGATGCCCTAGACGTGACCATCCGTCTGTTCCGCCCGCAGATGGAAATGGGCGTGGTGCGGGTGAAACCGATCCCGCGCCGTCAACTTATGATGGTTGTCTGCTCTCGGCCGATGCCGGTCTCCATACGGGAGTACCTCCGGTATCGCTTCGGCAAGTGGGAGTTTGTTCGCTCCTACTGTCGCTCTTTGCCCCGACGCTAGCGCCGTAGGCTGAGAGAGGGCGGCGGCGGTCGCCACCCACCCCTATAGAATCACATCACGCCGCCGGGGTCCACTGCCAAAGGTGTTGTGGCGCTTGCTACATAAGACCGCACATCTCCTTGATGGCCCGGGGCAGCGGCTCGCCGAACAGCAGGATTCCGAACTTTACGACCTTCGGACCCGCGGCCTGCGCGAGCCTGCGATACAGGTCGTTGGCACCGGGGCTGACGACCTCGGTGTGGGACAGCAGGGTGCTGCGGGCGTTCCTGCTGGTGTGGGCGTCGCGTATCTGCCGGGCCAGCGCCGCCATCAGGCCGGCGTCGAGCAGCTTGCGCGCGCGCAGCAGGGGCACGGGAAACAGGCCCTCGATCTCGTCCATGCGCTGCCGCCCGTGACGGTTCGTGATGCCATGTGCTTCGCAGGTCCCGGCAGCGGGCGCAATGCCGCCTGCGCCGGGACCGTGCCGTGTCACGGCAACGTAACATCGGCGGCTCCCAGCTTGCCGCGCCGCCGCCACTGGCCCTACGGTCCCGCGCAATGGACGCGGGGGAAGAGAAGCCGGCATGACACGCATCCGGGCCGTCTGCCCTCGCTGCTGGCCAGGGTTGCCGGTCAGCACCATCGTCATGAACCGCCCGGACCAGGTCACGGTGCGTCGGCGCCTGGTGCGGTAGCAGGCGCTGCCTCGTCGTGCTCAACCCCGCTTCCCCGCTCGCACGCCTGCTCGATGGCCCGCTGCGGCCCGGCCGCGTTGCCTGGACCGGGCTGCGCCCGGCCCGTCACGCTACGATGCTGACCCCGCCTGCGCTGCGCCTCACGCCGGAGGACGGCGCCGTTGGCGACCATTACAGCAGCCGCACCGGCGCTGCCCGCGGCGTCACGCTGATCGAGCAGGAATGCCTGGCCGCGATCTTCTCCTACCTCGGCCAGCACCCGCCGGACCCGCTGCTGCTACGGCGCAACATCGTGACCGCCGGCATAAACCTGGATGCCCTGCGCGAGCGCCGGTTCCGGGTCGGCACCGCGGTGCTGGAGCATACCGGCACCTGCCATCCCTGCTCCCGCATGGAGGCGCTGCTCGGCTCCGGCGGCTACAACGCGGTGCGCGGGCGCGGCGGCATCACGGCGCGGGTGCTGGAGGGCGGGACGGTCGCGCCGGGGGACACCGTGGTGCGGCTGGACTTCTAGGTCCGGAACGCGCCGTCCCGCAGCAGCGGCGCGGCGGCGCTGCATCCCTCCTGCACCGCCAGTTCCACGTCCCCGGCGAAGCCGCGCCCGGTCAGCTCCTGCCCGGACCGTCCGGCGCGGACCAGCGCCGCCACCTCCGGCCCGGCGGCGCGGAAGGCGTCGCGCGCCACACGCGCCTCCGGGCAGGGCGGCAGGCCCAGGTGCTGCAGGACCGCTCCGGCGCCCAACAGGTCCTCGACGGCCGGGCGCAGGCTGCCGTCCGGCCAATGCTCCCCGGCCGGCACCACGCCGACCGGGCTGCCCGCCGCCAGCCGCCAGCCGCAGCGCCGCACGGGCCACGGCGGCGGCGTTGCGGAGGCAGCCCGCCAGCACCGGCACGCCCCCGCCGGCCAGCGACAAACGGGACCCGTTCGGCGACGGCAGCAGCAGCCGCAGCCCCGGCGCCGCCGCCTGCAGGCTGGCCGGGGACAGGCTGAAGCCGGGCTGCCCACGGCGCACGGCGGCGGTGGCGTCCTGCCGCGCCGCCTCGGCCTGCGCCGCCGCCGGGTCGCCGGACGGGAAGGGCAGGATCATGGCACCGCGCCCCACCGCCACGTCCACCGCGGTCGAGAAGGACAGCACGTCCACCACCACCAGCACGGCAACCCGGCCGCGCAGGGCCAGCAGCCCGGCCAGGCCCCACTCCGAGCAGGCCCTCATGCCTCCACCGCCGGCAGCGCCGCGAACCAGTCGGCATAGGGCGTGTTGCGCGCCATGCGGCGGTTCAGGTCCGGCGCCCCGTCCATCCACCAGACCGGGCCGCGCTCTCCCAGTGCCCGCTTCGCCGCGTCCACGCGCAGCCGCGCCGCCTTCCGCGCACCCTCATCGCCGGCCCGCAGCGCCACGCCTTTGGCCCGGCGCGCGGCCATCAGCTCCCGTTGCAGGACGGCGCGGACGTCCGGGGCCAGGCCCGGATCGGCGCAGCGCCACAGGCGCCCGCGCACGACGAAGTAGCGGCCGTCAGGGGTGGTTGGGTAAATCATGCACACAGCGCACGTTGATTATACCCAACAGATGGGTTATAATGATCTATGGTCGTCGTCCATCGCGCACACGGCTTCCGCTTCGTCATCTACACGCTCGACCATCAGCCAGCCCATGTTCACATCACCGGGCCTGGGCAGGCGAAGGTCAACCTGCTGGGACCGGATGGACGGCCCGAGCTAGTTTACAGCGTCGGCATCAAGCGCCCGGACCTGCGTCGGCTGATGGCCGAGGTGATTGCCCGGCGCGAAAGCTTTTTGCAGGAATGGGAGCGCATCCATGGCTAGCCCAGTCACACCACTGCCAGTCACACCGCTGACAGACGCCGAGATGGACGCCGCCGAGGCGCAAGGGCGCACGATGCTCGGCGGCCCCCGCGCCGTCTCCGCACGCTACGAACCGGCAACAGGCCGGGTCGCGGTCGAGCTGGCCAATGGTTGCGCCTACAGCTTTCCGGCAAACCTAGTGCAGGATCTGCAGGGTGCCAGCCAGGAGGACCTTGCCGGCGTGGAGGTGGACGGCATGGGGCTGAACCTGCACTGGCCGGCGCTGGATGCCGACCTGCTCGTGCCGGCACTGGTGTCCGGCATCTTCGGCACGCGGGCCTGGATGGCCCGGGAACTGGCGCGCGTGGCAGGCCAGGCGACCTCGCCGGCCAAGGCGGCGGCGGCGCGGGCGAACGGCGCCAAGGGCGGGCGGCCACGTAAGGCCGCCAAGGGCTGAGACCCGCATTCAGGCTGCCAGCGCCTGCGTCCGCACCAGGCGCGCATACAGCCCGCCGGCCTCCAGCAGCTCCGCGTGCGTCCCCTGCTCCACCACGCGGCCCTCCGCCATCGCCACCACAAGGTCGGCGTCGCGCACGGTGCTCAGGCGATGCGCCACCACGATCGTCGTGCGCCCGGCGCGTAGCCGCGTGAGGGCGTGCTGCACCGCGGCCTCGCTCTCGGCATCCAAGGCGCTGGTGGCTTCGTCCAGCAGCAAGATGCGCGGGTTGCGGAGCAGGGCGCGGGCCAGCGCGACGCGCTGCCGCTGCCCGCCGGACAAGCGCCCGCCGCCGGAGCCGACGCGGGTCAGGAACCCGTCCGGCAGGTCCGCCACAAAGCCCGCGGCGGCGTCCCGGGCGGCGGCCTCCACCTCCGCATCGGTGGCGCCGGGCCGGCCCATGCGTATGTTGGCCGCAACCGTGTCGTCGAACAGCAGCGTATCCTGCCCGACATAGGCGATGGCGTCCCGCAAGGACCCGAGCGCCACGTCCCGCACGTCCGCCCCGTCCACCAGCACGCGCCCGGCGGCTGCGTCCTGCAGGCGGGGGATCATCGCCAGCGCCGTGCTCTTGCCCGCGCCGGACGGCCCGACCAGAGCCACCGTAAGGTTCGGCGCCGCCACGAAGCTCAGCCCGTGCAGCCCGGCGCGGCCGTCGGGATAGACGAACTCCACCGCCTCGAACCGCACCTGGCCGCGGCCGGGCGGCAGGGCGGGGGCGCCGGGGTGCTCGCGTATGGCAGGCGGCTCGTCAATGACCTGGAACACGCGGGACAGGCCGGCCAGGCCCTCCTGCAAGGCGGCGTTCAGCGACCCCAGCGCCCGCAGGGGCTGCGACGCGAGCAGCAGGGACGCCACGAACCCCATGAAGTCGCCGGGTCCGCCGCCGTCCCCCACCGCGGCCCGCCAGCCCGCAAAGCCGATGACCGCCGCGACGGCCGTGCCGCCCAGCACCTCCAGCAACGGGTCCACCCGGGCGCGGCTGCGCGTCATGCGGAACAGGGCGCGATACAGGGTGGCGAATGCCGCGTCCGCCCGCGCGCCCTCGGCGGCCTCCAGCCGATAGGCGCGGACGGTGCGGGCCTGGGCGAAGCTCTCATGCAGCAGCGCCGCTGTCTCGCCCATGCGCTCCTGCATCCCGCCCGACGCCCGGCGTATGCGCTTGCCCAGCCGCTGGATCGGCAGCGCCGCCAGGGGATAGAGCGCGGCGGCGATGGCGCTCAGCACCCAGTCCAGGTAGAGCATGGACACGACCAGCCCCAGCACCGTCACCCCGTCCTTCACGCCCTGGACGGCACGGGTCAGCGCCTCCCGGATCAGGGACGCATCGGTGGTGAAGCGGGCGGCGAGCGCCGCCGGGGCCTCGCGTTCCACCTGCGCCAGGTCCGCTTGGGACAGGTGGGCGAACAGGCGGCCTTGCAGGTCGCGTATGACCATCAGCACGACCTGCTGCACCAGGACGTTCTGCCCGTACTGCGCCGCCGCCTTTGCCGCCGTGACGGCGACGACGAGGATGGGAATCTGGTACAGGATGCGCTGGTCCCGCGCCTCGAACAGGGTGAAGGCGCGCTGGATCACCAGCGGATACGCCGCCGTCAGCGCTGCCATCACCGCAGTCAGCACGATGACGACGCCCAGGCGGCCCCGATGGTGGCGGACGTGATCCCGCCACAGGCGGAGCATCAGGGCGTTGGTGGAGTCCCCGGAATGCGAGGGGGTGTGCGCGGGGGCGGCGTCCATGGATGCCGCGTGTATCAGGCGTGGGCGCGCGCCGCCAACTCCGCCCGGCACGCCGCCGCATCCGCCACGCACCCCCCCGCCGCCCACCAATCCCGCACCCCGGCCAGCAGCGTCCCCACCGCCGGCCCGGCCGGCACGCCCAGCGCCAGCGCGTCCCGTCCCGCCAGCGGGAAGCGCGGGCGCGGCAGCGCCGCTAGGCGGGCATGCAGCGCCGGCCAGCCGTTCCCGCCACCGTCCGGCGCAGCGTCCGCCTGCGCCAGCCACGTCCGTCCCGGCACTGCGCCCGGCGGCGCGTCCACCAGCAGCCGGCGCAGCGTGCCGTCGTCCATGTCCGGCGCCGGCGCCGGTCCGTGCAGCGCCAGCAGGCGGTCGCGCTCGTGGGTGGCCATGCGCAGCGCCTCTGCCAGCGGCGCACCGGCCGCGGGGCACAGGGCGAGCAGGCGCAGCAGCGGCTCGGGCGGTGCGCCGGCCGCCACCAGCCGGGCCAGCCGCGCAGGGTCCAGCGGCGGCGGCAGCAGCGCCGGCAGCACGCCAAGCTCAGCCATCAGGGCCACCGCCCCGCGCGGGTCCGGGGTGGCCAGGATGCGCTTCAGCTCGCTCCACACGCGCTCCGGCGACAGGCGGGCCAGGCCCGGCACGCCATCGCGTAGCGCCTGCAGCGCCGCAGGGTCCGGCGGCCCGGCGCCGTAGCGCGCCTGGAAGCGGAAGAAGCGCAGCACGCGCAGGTAGTCCTCGGCGATGCGTGCCGCCGGGTCTCCGACGAAGCGCACTAGGCCCGCCGCCAGGTCCTGCGCGCCGCCGAAGTAGTCCCAAACGCCGCCGTCCCGGCTCATGGACATGGCGTTGATGGTGAAGTCCCGCCGGGCTGCGTCCTCCCGCCAATCGCCGGTCCAGGCCACGGTCGCATGGCGGCCGTCCGTGCTCTCGTCCCGGCGCAGGGTCGTGACCTCGTAGCCTCGCCCGCCGCTGACGGCGGTGACGGTGCCGTGCTGCAACCCGGTCGGCACCACCTTGAGGCCGACGGCTTGCAGGGCGCGGGTAGCGGCGTCCGGCGGCTCCGGCGTCGCCAGGTCCACGTCGGCCACGGGCCGCCCGGCGATGGCGTCCCGCACGCAGCCGCCGACCATGCGCGCCTGCGGCAGCGCCGCCAGCACCGCGAGCAACGCCGGGTCGCTGGCCCATGCCGGCGAGGCGATGTGGAAGGTGGGCTGCAACCCGCTGCTCCCTCTCCCTACGGGAGAGGGTCGGGGTGAGGGAGGCCGAAGAGACCAAGCCTTGCCCTTGCAGGACGGAGACTGGCCTTGCCCTGGCCAGACTGGCGCTTGCGGCCTCCCTCACCCCGGCCCACTCCCGTAGGGAGAGGGAGCAGGAGCAGCGCCGCCCTACTCCGCATGCCCCGGCACCACCTGGCCGTCCCGCAGCACCGCCGGCACGTAACGCGCGCTTGGCGCCTCACGCTCCCGCACCGCGAACCATGCCAGCCCGGCCCCGGACAGCAGCAGTCCCGCCAGGATGCCCGAAAGCACCGCAGGCGACGGCCCCGGCTGCCCCCGCGTCGCCGCCGCGCGCCACAGGGCATAGGCCCCCAACGGCGCGAAGAACAACGCCAGCTCCACGAACCTCAAATCAAGCTCCCGACGTTACGCAGATTGCGCCCGCAGCCGGTGCGCCAAGTGGACCAGGATCGCCGCCGTCGCGCCCCAGACATAGTGCTCGGGGTGCGGCCAGACCCAGAACTCGCGCTGCCGCCCGCGCCACTCCGCCCGGCGCCGCTGCGGCGCCGCAGGGTCCAGCAGGGTGGACAGCGGCAGGGTGAAGATGGCCGCAACCTCGTCCTCGCACGGCGACAGCGCCAGGCCGGACGGCAGCAGGCCCAGCACGGGCGTAATGCGGTAGGCGGTGCCGGTCACGTAGTCCGGCAGCCGCCCGGCCAGCTCGACCTGGTCCGGCGGCAGGCCAATCTCCTCGCGCGCCTCGCGCAGCGCTGTCGCCTCCGGCGTGGGGTCGCCAGGGTCGGTACGCCCGCCGGGGAAGGCGACCTGGCCGGCATGGTCCTTCAGGTGGGAGGCGCGCAGGGTCAGCAGCACGCCGGGGTCGGCGCCATGCACCAGCGGCACCAGCACGGCGGCGGACGTCAGCGGCCGGTCCACCAGGTCCATGGCATCGTCGGAGGTCGCCATCTCGGCGAAAGCGGCGCCGCCCGGCGGACGCAGGCCCGGCACCGGCGCATGGGGCACGCCCCGCAGGCGCAGGCGCAACGCGGACAGGTCCATGCGACGCCGGGCTAGTCGGCGTCGAGGCCGGCAGGCAGGTCGCCGAGCGAGAAGAACCGCCCCTGGCTCCAGACCCCCAGCACCTCGCGCCCCGCAACCATGCCGGGGACGGCCAATGCCACCAGCTCGTAGTAAACGGCCCGGCCGATGCGTGCCTCCAGCGGCTGCCCGTCAGCACGTATCAGCAGGTAGGGCGTCGGCTCGCAGGTCAAGCAGTCGTGGCGCACGCGGATAGGATGGTCGGGGCCGGCGGACACCACCTGGTCCACGTTGGTACGGAACGACAGCACCTGGTTCGGGCCGTCCCCGGTCCAATCCAGCTCCACGGCGGTCCAGGGCGTGTCCTCGACCTCAATGCGCCCGCGCTCGGCGGGCGTCTCAAGCCAATAATCCCCGGCGGCATCCCGGCGCAGGACGCTGCTGAACAGGCAAACCAGTTCCTTCCGGCCGATGGGGCTGCCGCGATACAGCCAGGTGCCGTCCCGCTTGATGATGAAGGGCAGGTCCCCGCACTCGACTCGAGGAGGCCGCACGCGCGGCGCGCTCCCCGGCAACGAGGCGCTCGCCGGTAACAGGGACGTGCCGGCCGCCATTGCAGGCCGGCTCATGGATGGATCAGGTATGGCATGGTGCCCCATGGGCGTGGCATCGTTCACGTCTGCGTCTCCTGGCAACGCCGTGCTTCCGTTCCCACCCCCGATATAGGTAGCCTCCCCCGGTTGATGAAAGCCCCGCCGGGCGCAGATCGTCGAAGCAGCCAGCAGCAGGGGCGTCCGCCGTTGTCAGATAGCATCACCGACCCGAACCGCACTCCGAACCAACTGATCGACGAGGTGGAGGCCCTCGGCCACCGCGCCGCCGCTGCTCGCGCGGAGATCGGCCGCGTCATCTTCGGCCAGGAAGAGGTGGTCGAGCAGGTGCTGGTGACGATCTTGTCCGGCGGGCACTGCCTGCTGGTCGGCGTGCCCGGCCTGGGCAAGACCCTGCTGGTGGACACCCTTGGGACGGTTCTCGGCCTGCAGCCGAAGCGCATCCAGTTCACCCCGGATCTGATGCCCGCCGACATTACAGGGTCGGAGGTGCTGGACGAGGGCGAGGACCGCCGCCGCAGCTTCCGCTTCGTGCCCGGCCCGGTGTTCTGCCAGTTGCTGATGGCCGACGAGATCAACCGCGCCAGCCCGCGCACCCAGTCCGCCCTGCTGCAGGCCATGCAGGAGGGCCGCGTGGCCGTCAGCGGCGCGGACCATCCGCTGCCCAAGCCCTTCCATGTCCTGGCGACGCAGAACCCCATCGAGCAGGAGGGCACCTACCCCTTGCCGGAAGCGCAGCTCGACCGCTTCCTGCTGCAAGTGGACGTGGGCTACCCGTCCGCGGAGGCCGAGCGCGCGATGCTGCTGGCCACCACGGGCGTCGGCGCCGCCCGCGCCCGGCCGGTGCTGACCGGGGAGGAGCTGATGTCGGCGCAAGCCTTGATCCGCCGGGTGCCGGTCGGGGAGACGGTGGTGGACGCCATCCTCGCCTTGGTCCGCGGCGGACGGCCGGAAACGTCCAGCCAGGACGCGGTGCGCCGCCACGTCGCTTGGGGGCCGGGGCCGCGCGCCGCGCAGTCCCTGATGCTGGCCTGCCGCGCCCGCGCGCTGCTGGACGGCCGGCTGTCGCCCAGCCTGGACGACGTGGCGGCCCTGGCGCAGCCGGTGCTGCGGCATCGCATGGCGCTGAACTTCTCGGCCCGGGCAGAGGGTGTCGGGCTGCCCGGCGTCATTGACGGCCTGGTCGGCGCCGTTGTCTGAGGCCGGATACCTGAAAGACGGACGCTTGAAGGCCGATCCCCCGCCCGCGACGCAGGCCCGCCGGGCAGAGGCGCTGGGCGCGCGCCTGCCGCCGCTGCTGGTTGCGGCGCAGCGCGTGGCGGCAACGGTGGCGCAGGGTGTCCATGGGCGCCGCCGGGTCGGGCAGGGCGACAGCTTTTGGCAGTATCGGCCCTTCGTGCAAGGCGACGGGCAGGCCCGCATAGACTGGCGCGCGAGCGGCAAGTCGGACCGGCACTTCGTCCGGGAAACGGAGTGGGAGGCGGCGCAGACCGTGTTCCTGTGGCGCGACGCCAACCCCACCATGACCTGGCGCAGCGGGACGGCCGTGCCGGAGAAGCGGGAACGGGCGGAGCTGCTGCTGCTCGCGCTGTCCGCGCTGCTGCTGCGCGGCGGGGAGCGGGTGCGGCTGCTGGGCGGCGCTCCCCGGCTGCGCGGCGGACGCGCTGCGCTGGAGGGCATCGCCGAGGCACTGGACGAGCTGCCGCCGGATGCCGGCGTGCCGCCGGTCCCATCCATGCCGCGCCATGCCCGGGTGGTGCTGATCGGCGATTTCCTGGCGCCCATCGCCGATTTGCAGGCGGTAGTCGGCGCACTGGCGGCGGTGCCCACCACGGGCCACCTGTTGCAGGTGCTGGACCCTGCCGAGACCTTGCTGCCCTACAGCGGACGCATCCGCTTCCGCGGCCTGCGCCAGGAGGCGGACGAGGTCGTGCCCCGCGTGGAGGGGATACGCGGCGCCTACGCCGACGCCCTGGCGGAGCAGCAGCGGGCGCTCGCCGCCATGTGCGCCGCCGCCGGCTGGACGCTGGGGATGCACCGCACGGACCACGCGCCGGAAGCGGCGCTGCTGGGCCTTTACACCGCGCTGTCCCCGGCATGACAGGGCAGCGCATGCCACCAGGCAACACGAAAACAGCGCCCTGCTCCTGCTCCTGCTCCCTCTCCCTCCGGGAGAGGGTTGGGGT
>JAABUM010000477.1_pt1 | contig 70458 bp, 57 predicted proteins | sample 5559161 | NCBI WGS metagenome assembly JAABUM01 (sample SAMN10711868, study PRJNA513369) | rock metagenome | isolation source: Antarctica rocks | place: Antarctica: Victoria Land, Siegfried Peak nord
AAAGACTCGACGCCTGGCCCACGGGTTCCGCAACTTCGACAACTACCGACTCCGCATCCTGCTCGTCGCCGACGGATCACGCCCCTACCGGCAACACCCCAACCATGCTTAGAAACGAAGAGCCGCTATGACGAGCTGCTCGACCAGGTGGTGCCGCCCGGTCTGCGGGCCTACGTCGACATCAACATCGCCGGCTACGCCCAGGACATGTCGCTCAGCGGCGAGGTGCAGGTCTATGACCGGCCCGACGGCGGAGTCTGGCTATTCCATGGCTGACACCATTCTGCTGACTAATAGAGTCGCGCCGGTCGGACGGTTTGCCGGCGTTCCTGCCGAACGAATTCCGACCAATTCACCCACCCGAAGAAATGGCCGGCGACTTAGGCTCGCCTTTTCAGCAATCGCCCCATACCGTTCCTCCTCCGCACTTTCCAGAAACACGACGGAGGCACCGGCATGGACAACGGAAATACCACCAACCCACATGGTGGCGGTGCCGACGACGCCGCCCGCCACGCGGTCGAGGCGACCATCCGGGAGCTGGCCTACGCCGCCTGGGCCGCCAACCGCGAGCCCGAGCAGGACACCAGCAGCAGCTTGTTCGAGCGGGCCTATCTCGGCCAGTACAGCTCGATCGACGGCTACGTCACCGACCTCGTTGACGGCTACCACCTCGATGCCAGGCTCGACACCACCATCGCCCAACCGTTCCGCCGCCACGTCGACATTGACATCACCGCCCTCGGCCAAGACCTCGTCGCCACCGGCACCCTCTACGCCCTACCGGCCGTGCCGGTCGGGGTCTGGATATTCAACGCCGAAATCGGATAGGCAAGCCTGGCCTTCGTTGTGGAATCGACCAAGTGATTGTTTCAATAAGCACCTAGGCGTAAAATGGAATACGTCATGAGACGCAACACGATAACCACAGAACAAGCCAAACGGCTGGCGGCGATCCTGCGCAAACACCGCCTGCAGGCCGGGCTGTCGATGCGGGCAGTCGCCCTGCAGGCCGGCTTCAACGTCGCCACCATCGTGACCCTGGAAGCCGCCACCAACCTCGCCCCGCAGCCATCCACCCTGAAAGCTATCGCCGAAGTGCTGCGAATCGACCTCGGCCAGCTCTACACCGTCCTGAACTGGCTGCCAGCCCAACCACTGCCCAGCCTGGCCCCCTACATGCGCGCCAAGTACCACGACCTGCCCGAGTCAGCCATCGCCGAGCTGGAGGCCTACGCCGACCGGCTCATCCAGCGCCACGGCGGACACGGACCGATCAACCGCGAGGACGAACAACCCTAACCAGCAACACCATTTCAATCTCTAACCGAAAGGAGGAACACCATGCACACCACCACCGACACCACCCCCCATCCCAAGAAGGAGGAACCAGCGTGCTGGCCGCCCTCCGCCGCCTGCACCCGAACCGGCCCCTGGACCTCACCGACGCCCTGTGGCTGGCCGAACGGCAAGCCAACCGGCTGCTGCGGCTACGCGGCGCGGCCCTTGATGTGCCGGTACCGACCACCATCGTCACCGAGCTGCCCCGGATCACCGTCGAACACGACCCCGACCTACCCAAGGACGCCGCCTCCGGCTGCAGCACCTGGGACTACCAGCGCCGCAGCTGGGTCATCTCCCTCAACCCCACCGAACCACGCACCAGACGGCGCTTCACCGTGCTGCACGAGTACAAACACATCCTCGACCACGCCAACCCCGCCATCCGCCTCTCCGGAAGCCGGGCAACGTTCCAGCGGCCAGCGGCCGAGATCGTCGCTGACTACTTCGCCGGCTGCGTCCTCATCCCCAAACGGCTACTGACCGCCGCCTACTACGACGGCATCCAACACCCACGCGACCTCGCCGAACTGTTCGACGTCTCCGAACCAGCCATCCGGGTCAGGCTCAGCCAGGTCGGGCTCGGCGAACCACCGCAACGACCCGCCACCCGGCCGACGTACCAGTACCCGGCACGGGGAGCGCGCTACTACCGCGAGCTTTCACCCGTCCCGCACCTTCAGGAGGTAACCGCATGAGTCACGCCGTCACCACTGATCAGTCGAACCCGAAGCGGGCGGTGCTGTACCTGCGTGTGTCGACGGTCCGGCAGATGGATACCGCGATCGATATCGATCCTGACGGCAACTCGATAGCCACCCAGCGCGATTTCGTGCAAAGGCGTGCGCTCACCGTCAGCGCCGTCGTTGACAAGGAGTTCATCGAGCCCGGCAACTCGGGCCAGACCATCGCCAAGCGGCCAGTGTTCCGCGAGATGATCGGCTACCTCAAGGAACATCCCGAGATCGACTACGTGATCATCTACATGCGCTCACGGGCCTTCCGCAACTACACCGACGCTGCGATCACCAAGCGCCAACTCGCTGCGATGGGCGTGAAGCTCATCTCCGCGAAGGAGGACTTCGGTGAGGGCTACGTCGCCGATGCCATGGAAGGCATCATCGACATCTTCAACGAGATGGAAGTCCGCCGCAACGGCGAGGACATCAAAGCCAAACTACGGAACAAGGCCCTCAACGGCGGCACCATCACCCGCGCCAAGCTCGGCTACCTCAACACCCGGGAGGCGTTGGAAGGGCGCCTGTTCAACAGCATCGGCATCGACGAGAAACGAGCACCACTGGTGCGCACCGTCTTCGAGCTGTACTCGACCGGCGAGTACTCGATCGCCCTGCTCGAAGCCACCATGGCCGACCTCGGCCTCACCACCCGCCCCTCCGGTCGCTGGCCCCGCGAACAACCCGTCTCTGGCACCAAGCTGCACAAGATGCTGTCCGACCCCTACTACGCCGGGTGGGTGATCGTCGACGGCCAACTCCTCCGAGGGCGGCACGAGCCGATCATCAGCCAAGCCCTGTTCGACCGGGTTCAGGACGTCCTGGAAGCCCGCTCCCGCGACGGCAAACGCGACCGGGTGCTGAACCACTACCTCAAAGGCGTCCTCTACTGTGAGCGGTGCTTCAACCTGCCCCAGCAACGACTGTCACGGCTGATCTACACCGAAGCGAAAGGCCGCAACGGACAGCGCTACGGCTACTACCTATGCCGCAGCCGCCAATCCGGTCAGTGCGACCTCCCACACCTGCCAGTCGACCTCGTCGAAAAAGCCATCTGCCGCAACTACACCCGGCTCCAGGTGCCAGTCGACTTCGCAGTCGCGGTGCGCAAACAGCTCGAAGAGGCCATGGCCGACCAGCAACGCATGACCACCGACCTCCACGCATCGCTCACCAAGCAGCTCGCCAAGCTCGACACCCGCGAAGAACGCCTGATCGACCTCGCAGCAGACGGCGTACTCACCAAGTCCAAGATCCAGGAACGCAGCAACGCCATCCAAATAGAACGACTCCGCATCCAAACCGGCCTCGCCGACACCACCGCAGAACTCGCAGTCGGCGCACAACGCCTCCGCGACTGCCTCGACCTCGTCACCGACCCCGTGCGGCTCTACACACAGTCACCCGATGACACCCGCCGACAACTGAACCAGACCTTCTACCAACGGTTCTTCCTCAACGACGAAGACACCATCTCCGTCACCCGAGACCTGCTCAACCCACCGTTCGACGAGATCCAGGAAGCATCCTGGATCTACCAGCGGCAGAAAGCCCTAGCCCTAGAAGAACGCAAACCGGTGCCAAGTTCCCGGGCGAGGGTGATCCAGAACAAGACGAAGACGCCCCAAAACAGCAGTAGACGCGGCCCTGGGGCCACGCCTACCGGCGAAACCGAGACACCCGTACTCGCCGACATTTTTCCGGTCAGTGTTTCGAGTAAGCGTGTCATGGTGGAGCTGAGGGGATTCGAACCCCTGACCCCCACACTGCCAGGCCGAACGTCCACCCCTCTACAGGCCCCGGATTTGCTGGGTATACGCATCTACCGGGACATACCTGGTGCGGTTGACTGCCGTTGAATGCAGTTCAGAGCCGTTGTCCGCAGATCGATCCTCCAAGAATCCTCCACCCGAAATGGTGTGGGCACCGCAGCCCGCCCGCAGGCGTGGCCGGTGCGGTGTTCGGTTCTACCGGCGGGCTGCGGCGGTCGGATTGTCGGTGCCACTCGATACTGTTCGGTCGAGGAAGAGGAGCAGGTCATGTTGACAGTCGCCGCGCGCCTCGTGCTGTTCGCCTCGTCGTATGCGCCGCTGCTGGCGCTGTTCGCGATCCTCGACTCGTTCGGGCAGGGGTTGCCCAGCATCATCTGTGCCGCCGTCGCGGCTGGGAGCGTGGTCGCCCTGGTGGTGGTGTGGGCGATGGCCGGCAGCGCGGCAGGGAACTGGCTTGAACTCACGTCATCGCGCAGCCGAGACTCCGACGTGATGGCGTTTTTCATCACCTACGTTGTGCCCTTTGCCGCGGCGCAGGATGCAACGGGCCGCACTCGCGTTGCTTTGCTCGTCTTCGCCGTCGTCATCGCCGCGCTTTACGTGCGGTCCGCCATCTTCTACGTGCATCCGCTGCTCCTCCTCGCCGGCTACCACGTGTTCGAGGCGACCACACCGGCCGGCGTCCCGATCATCCTGATCACACGCCAGCGCTACCTGCGCCAAAATGACACGCTGTGGACAACCCAGATCGCACCCGCCGTTCACCTAGAGAAGAAGCGACCATGACCGGTGCTCCCCTCACCCCCAGCGCGGCGCAGGCAGCCGAAGCACTGCACGCACTGCCGCCCCTTGCCACACTAGGTATCGGATTCATGGTGATCGCGCCTGACATCAGCGGCGCTCACCACGCCTATTCGGTCAACATCAGTGAGGCCGCCGCGGCGGGGCTGGCAGACATCGCGGAGGCCACCCGGGCCCGGGTTAACAAGGCAACACCCATCAGCTACGGTCCGGCCGTCCTGATCCCACCGTCGCACGTCATGCATGTGGCACAGAACGCGGCGGCAACGCTGGGGGCTATCCAGTCCGTCGTCGACGCCGCCGATGCGGATGCGTTCGACTCGAGCGCCGACCACGCGAAGACCGCGATCATGGTCGCGGCCCGTTTCGCCACGAGAGATGGCAAGACCGTCACCTTCTACCGGGTAGCTGACACCCTGTTGCAGTTCACCAAGAACAAGGTGTTCAGCTTGATCCGACGCGACGGACAGTACGACCGCCTCGAACCCGCCGACGTGCTCCTGATGCGCGCAGAGTTCGACGTCGTCGTCATCGACGGGCACGCGTTCTTCTTCCTCAAGCCGACCTTCGAGCGTGCGTTCGGCTTCCTCGATGAGCTCAAGAAGGCTAGCGCTGCGACTTTCGACAGCGTGACGAGCGGGCTGCGGATCACCGGCTTAGCCGAGCTGCGGGCCGCATGCACTAGTCAGCCGCAGATGATGGCCAAGATGGCGTCGATCCGACGCAGCATGGACGAGGATCCCACCTACGCCGCGGCCATGACAATGCCGAAGCTCCTCGCCTACGTTGACGCGAATCCGGCGGTCAACATCGAGATCGACGGCACCGGAGCGACCCGTTCACTGGTGTTCAACCCCGCGCCCGCCACCAGGTTCCAGATCGTGAAACTCCTCGATGATGACTATCTGCGATCTGTCCTCACCGATCGCGACTACGAGGCAGGATCAAAGGTCCGAGCCGGCCACAACTGACGGCCGCGGACGGTGTCACACCTGACCGCGGAAGCACGGCCTAGCGGTGCCGGGGCACAGCAGCAAAGACCGAGCCTCCGAGCGGAATCCGAGTTTCTATAGTCGGCGAGGGAGGCGGAGATGGATGAGAAGTCCGACCTCGACTACCTGGCACTGTCACGAGGCGCCTTGGCTCGTGCAGACCCTGTGCCACAGCTGGTGGAGTCGCTGAGCGACTCGTGGTCGGACGCATATCGATCACTGACACCGGCCGCCAACCTCTACGAGTTCGGTCCCGAGCCGTGGACGTTCCTGTTCGACTTCTCCACCGAGGCCGGGGCGCCGCAATGGGACCGGACCATCGCCGCGTGGGGCCTATCCGTACCCGGGCATCGACCACGAGACGAGAGCTACCAGCGCGGCTACCCCTCACCCAACGGCCGTGCCGAACGCCCGCTCGACAAGGTCACATGGTCCCTCACCAGGTAGGCGGTGACCTCGGTCAGAACATCTACCCCCAGGACCGTGAGCTGAATCGCGACTGGTCAGAGCCGGGCCGGCGGTACCGAGCGCTGGAACGCGAGGTCGCCGCGACGCCCGGAACATTCTTCTTCTGTCGGCTCGTCTACACCGATGAGACGGATTTCCCGGCATGGGTTGAACTCGGAGTGCTGCGTGCTGGCGGCCGGCCATGTCGATCGGTTCCGCAATCGATTCGACTGAGACACGATCAGATCCCGGCCCGCAGCCAGGTCAGGTCCGCGATCTGCGTCAGAGTCGTCACCGGGTGTGCGGTCACGAAGTCAGCCATCAGCACGCACCGCCACTGCCGCGAGGCGAAGTTCACGACCATCACTGCCCCATACACGTCGTCACTGTCCAGATCCCAGTTCGCCATCCCGGGATTGTCGACCTTGTCGAGCCACGAAGCGCTCATCTGCCCGAGCTCGCGGCGCGACGGTCGAGGCCACTGTCCCACCCGCAAGGTCGACTTCACATCGATCGCCACCACTTTCCGTCCGGCGAGAGCACCAGCAAATCACCCCATGACCACCGGAAAGGGGCCCGGTGAAGTGACAGCATCGCGTAGCCGAGCCCGCCGAGAATCAGCTCGATGACCGACTCGCCCATGCGGCCGGGCACACCAGCCAGCCGACCAACACGCTCCCTCGATGTCAGAGCGGTCAGTCCGTCCCGCCACGCGCACAGGAATATCTCGCCGCAGCTGGTGGGCGAGGACGCTGCGGCACGCAGGCCAATCTGATCGCCGGGCGCCAGTGCAGCCCAGTTGAAGCGGTCGAGGGCGGTGCGGCCGTCATACGTTACGAGGGCGCCCCGAACCTCCGCGAGGCGGTCGAGCCCCACCTCGACCCAGACGCCACCACCGTCGGCACTGGGGCCGGCGACCGGCAGCGCCAGGTCGGCGCTTGCGGTGTCCAGCAGTTCTCCCGCTGGGAACCCGAAGGAGGCCAGCCGGTCGGGGTGGTACCGCAACGTCCATCCGCTGTCCTCGTCTAAGAAGACGCCGTCGAACCTCATGCTGCCCGGCCCCACGGCGTACGGTCCGACCCTACGACTGCCCTTTGCGTAGCCGGTGGTCCGGTCGTGGTGGCGCCACCGCTGATCGGTGGTTCTGGGGCAGCCGGGTTCGGTGAGCGGGTGTGAGTTGCCAGGCCGAGCAGACCCAGCCCCAGGCGGTGCCTCTGCGGTAGACCATGGCGTTGTCGGTGAGCACCCGGCGCACGTGCACTCCGCGGGCGGCGAACCAGACCAGGGCGCGGGTCAAGAACCGACGCTGGTGTTGCCTTCTCGATGCCATGGATCTCGAAGTAGGCCAGGCGGGTGTGAACGTCGGTCGCGGTGTGGACGTAGTCCTAACCGATCTTGGTCTTCTTGTGCCTGTTCGCGACCGACACTGCTACTACGCGGCCGCGCAGGTGCCATCTGCCACCTGGATGCACACCTCAGGGGCCGAACGCGACGAGGCCTTCAGCATGATCTCGTGCACCACAGCCACCATCGAGTCCACGCCGCCGGCAAACAGCCCCAGCCACACGACTCACCGGCGTCGCCCACGGCGTGACTCACACGACAGCGCGACCTCGGGTTATGTCTCACCGTCCGAGCGCTGTTAGGGGCGGCATCTCACGTACCGACAATAACGCGGACGAATTTCGTCTAGCCGATATCAAAGACTGGGACAGCATGCACGAATAGGTAGGTCCCCGAAAAAAGGGACGATGTGGTCGATGGCTGCAGGAGTAACGTGATCTTCAGTTGGACAAGGCGGGATTGATTCGGTCATACCCAGAATCAATCTGCTCTGTCGTCTCGATGCTAAAGCCACCCCGACTGTCAACAACGCACTCTTGGCCGTGCCTAGGTGCACTGTGGCAAGGCCGAGCCGTGTTTCAGCCAAGTAACAGCGGTGGCGCCAGCTCAAAACTGGGAGGTTTTGTGATCAGGGCGGACTTGCTTATCAATTCCCCTATTTTTCTCATGGGGCTCCGGCAGACCTTGACCGCGGCTGGCATCAAAGTAATCGCGGTGCGGACATCACCCGACGAGGATCCGTTCTGGTTGGCCGACGTAGCGCTGATCGATGCTGCGGCGATTTTGCGTCCGGGGGATCTGACACCCATTGTCGAGGCGGCCAAGCGCGCTGCTGTGCTGGTGTTGACCAACGAGACCGCGATAGATGGCGATGCCTACCTCCAAGCGGGGGCCATGGGAACAGTATGCAAGTCCGAGCCGGGTGAGAACGTCGTCCGGGCCGTGCAGACCGTCGCGTCCGGGATTCCGCTCTTCGCTGCCGAGACGCAGCCCTCCTACCCGGAGCGCACCCAGGCCGCGGGCGTCCATCTTTCCGAGCGCGAGGAACAGGTGCTGCGGTACATCGCACACGGCTTCACCCACGGGCAGGTCGCGACTCGGCTCGGAATTAGTCCGCACACCGTTGACACCTACGTGAAACGCATCCGCTCGAAGCTCGGAGTGGGCAACAAGGCCGAACTTACCCGGGCTGCCTTGCTCGGCCAGTTGCTTCCGCAGACCGCCGGCGAGGCCGGAGGGTCCCTCCCAGAGGTCAAGGCAGTGGGAGAAACGACGGGTAGAGCGCCTGCGTACAAGCAGTTGCTCGGACGTGACCGCGCCGCCGACTTCCCGAGTCCGGCCAGCCGGCCGGCTGGCGGATGACCGTTCCGTGTCGGTGGAACCGCCATCGAGCACGCTGTCGACGGCCGCGCCGCGGCCGAACCCGAACACCGGAATGATCGCTCATTCCCAGTCGACCACCCAACATTCCAAATCACCACCGTGCTGACATCAGCCGGTGCGATGGGTGTTGTCGGGTGACGCGCCGTCTCAAGCCAACGGGGACACCGTTTCCGGTGACATTACGCCTCGGCCGGCGCTGGATAGGTTGGCTTTCACGCCCACATTCCTCATCCCCACGCACGTCAGGCCGGCAAGCACCCCCATGAACAGGAAGGAAATCAAGGTGGCGGAAAGCACGAGCGACACGGTGACCGGCGGGCTTACGGCCGAACAGGTGGAGTCGTTCAAGAAGGACGGGTTCCTCGGACCGTTCGACCTCTACTCCGAGGACGAGGCCCCACTGGTCTGGAGCCAGGCCATGATCGAGATGGTCACGTCAGTGAATAAGCCGCACGACTCCACCATCATCAACTACGACCGCCACCTAGACTGCGACGCCCTGTCCGCGCACATCGCCCAGCCGGCGATCGTCAACAAGCTCCGCAGCCTCATGGGCGACGACATCATCTGTTGGAAGACGAATATCTTCGAGAAGCAACCGGGAGAATCGGGAACTGGCTGGCATCAAGTCGAAGCGTTTGTCGTGTACGAGTCGGAGAGCGTCTCCTATCCCTCGCTGACGTACACCGAGGAGTCCACGGCGGCCACGCAGGAGCTGACCGTCTGGACGGCCTTCTCCGAGGCCGACGAGGAACACGCCTGCCTCCGCTTCCTGCCCGGCAGCCACAAGCAGTGGTATTACGACGAGACGAAGCCGATGTCGCGTGACGTAGAGAGCAAGTCGCACGACTTTTTCGGCTACGACTACTCCGAGCTCAAGCTCGACCAGGACTGGGACCCGAACAAGCACGAGATCGTCGACATGCCGCTGAAGCCGGGCCAGTTCGTCATCTTCTTGGCCAAGTGCATCCACGGCTCGTACCCGAACACCAGCGCCGACCGCCGCCTGGGATTGGCGTCCCGCTACGTTTCCCCATCGGTACGGGTCTACGAGAACATCGACGAGCTGAGCAACTTCGGTGACACGATCAGTCTCGACCACCACGGTTGCGTTCTGGTGTCCGGTGAGGACCACTACGGGCACAACCGCATCTACGACGAGAACCTCAACGGCTTCCCGTTTCCGAGGGTCGAGACCGATGGAAGCTAACGACTACCGGCAGAAATTCGCCGACTTCCTCGCGACGCAATCCGCAGGCAACGGCCTCTCCTACGAACAGATCGTCCAGGCGGAGTCCCGCCAAGAGCTGGGCATCAGTTCGCTCAACATGATCCTGGTGCTCCTGAACTACATCAAGGAATACACGAACAGCGGCATCACCGTGCGACCGGAATGGGTCCTGCGGCTCAACGACGTGGACGGCATCATCTCCGTGCTCCGTGAGATCGATGAACGCGACGCTGGCGTCGGCGAGATCGATGCGAGCCGTGTCCAACCGGCTCGGTCCTGACGTCGCCCGACCTCGCAGACACCGTCCCCTGTGTCCCCCTCCCTCGGCCGATCAAAGGAAGCGCCATCTTGGATCACGAAGACATCGGCATCGGCTCGTTCGCGTGCGCATTCGGAGACGTGGAATGCAAGCCGGAGAACATTCCTGATTTCGAGACCCGCTGGGAAGAGGTGTCGTTCGGCACCGAATTCACCGACATGGGATGCACGACCTACCGCACGATGACGGGCCCGGTGGAAAACTACGTGATCGACGCCGTGCGCCGGACCCTGCAGGATGCCGGGGCCGCGGCCGCGGATGTCGACCACCTGGTGTTCACCACCAGCGACCCGATCCTCGCCCTGGTGCCCTCGGACTTCGCGGTCCGGGTACTGCTCGCGTTGGGAATGGACGACTGCGTCCCGCATGTCGTGTCCTACCAACGGTGTTGCAGCTCGCTGACCGCCCTGCAGCACGGCGAGCGCCTGTTCGCCGATCCGGACGTGACCCACGTCGTCGTGGTCGCCCTGGACTTCGTGCCCGATGACCCGGACCGGGTGCAGTCCTACGCCATCTTCGGCGACGCGGCCGTCAGTTGCCTACTCACCCGACACGAACCGGGGCTGGTGCGGCTGGTCTCCTCCGCGGTCAGGGTGGATCCGGCCGGGCTGTGCGGCAACGACTCGTTCATCTCGCGGCAGAAGGTCGCCGATCGCACGCTGACCGCGGTACTGCGGCTCGGTGACCGGCAGCTAGGACAGATCACGAAGGTGTTCGCGGCCAACCTGCACAAGCCGCTGACGCTGTTCAACGCGACTTCCATCGGTCTGCTGCCGGACACGTTGCACTTCGCCGACACGCTTGCTGCATACGGACACTGCGGAAACGCCGACTGGATGATCAACCTGGCCGACTACCACGAGCGGGTGGGCATCGAGGCCGGCGCGACCTACCTGGCACAGTCGTTGGCGCCGGGTTTCTATGCCTGCGGACTTCTCGAAGGACGTGCCTGAGTGTCCTGTTCGCGTGCTGCCGGAGGCCGACGATGACCGCCTCGCTCTCCACTACCGAATGCATCGGGCCGGTCACAGTGCCCTCGGAGGTGACTGACACCCTGCACTCCCTGGCCGAGGAAGCCGGGGTGGACCCGTTTCTGACGCTGACGATCTGCGCCGGCGTGCTGGTTCGACGGCTGCCGCGCCCGGGTACCGACTGTTGCGTCGGAATGACCCGCGGGCCGGTGGAGGCGATCATCCGGTCCTCCGACGCACCGGCGGCGTCCACGACCTTTCGCGACGCGCTCCGGCAGGCCGGGCCCGGCGCCGCCCCGGGTGGCGACATCGATCGGCCGGTGGACGTGACGATCCAGATTGCGCGCAACGGCCGGCAGGTGTACGTCGAGACCATGACGGACTCCTCCGACATCCCCACCGCGTGGGCCTGGCTCCGGTCCTTCCTACAGCTGCTGGCCTGTCTGGCCGGCGAACCCGACGCACCCATGCTTAGCCATCCGCTGGTCGGCGACCGGGAACGCGAGCGGATCCTGTCGGGCCTCAACCACCAGCGCGACCCGGAGATTCGGTACCGCTCGATGGCCGAGCCCTTCCAGGAGCAGGTGGTACGCACCCCGGATTCGATCGCGCTGCAGGACGAGGACGGGAACACCCTCAGCTATCGGCAGTTGAACGAGCGCGCGAACCGGTTGGCCCACTACCTGCGCGAACACGATGCCGGTCCCGGTACCCGGATCGGCATCTTCCTGCGGCGCGGCATCGCCCAGGTTGTGGCCACCTACGCCGCGGTCAAGGCCGGCGCCACATACGTTCCGCTCGACGCCGACCTGCCGGACCAGCGCATCGCGCTGATGCTGGCCGATGCCGGGCCTTCTCACGTGCTGACCGATCCGTTCTGCCGCAGTCGGCTGCCCGACGGCGACGCCGACATCATCGACGTGCACGCCGACCGGGCCTGGTCCGACCAGCCGGTGACGAATCCGGTCGACGACGGGATCCCCCGCGGGCCGATCCATATGCTGTACACCTCGGGGACGACCGGCCGGCCCAAGGGAGTGACCTCGCGGACGGCTGCCACCCTGGCCAACGTCTTCTGGATGCAGCGCCAGTACCCGTTCGAGGCCGGCGAGACGGCGCTGTTCAAGTCCTTCGCCGGCTTCGACATCCATATCTGGGAGATCTTCTGGCCGCTCTACCAGGGGGCGCGCGTCGTGATCTGCCGGCCCGGCGGCGAGCGCGATCCGCGGCACCTCGTCCAGCTCATCGCCAGCCACGGGGTGTCCATGGTCTTTCTGGTGACCACGATGGTGCCGGCCTTCCTGGACGAGGTTCCGCCGGGCGGAATCGACGAGCTGCGATGGGTGGTGTGCGGCGGCGAGTCGATGAGCCCACGGATCCCGGACGCCTTCTACGCCGCGCTGCCCGGCAGCAACCTCATCAACGCGTTCGGGCCGACCGAGGCCGGCCCGGTCACCGACAACGTCATCGCACCCGGTTCCGATGCGATCTTTGTTCCGGTCGGCCGGCCCGCCGACAACTTCCGGGTGACCGTGCTGGATGCCCAGCTCGATCTCGTACCGGTGGGCACGCCCGGGGAGGTTTACATCAGCGGTGTCGTCGGCCTGGCGGACGGGTACTGGCAGCAGTCGGGCCGGACGGCGGAGCGCTTCGTGACCGACCCCTACGGCCCACCGGGGACGCGGATGTACCGCACCGGTGACCTTTGCCGGCTACGCGAGGACGGAGCGCTGGAACACCTCGGCCGGATCGACCGGCAGGTCAAGATCCGTGGGCTCCGCGTCGAACCCGGAGAGGTCGAGTCGGTGCTAGCGACCCACCCCGCAGTCGGCGACTGCGCGGTGATCGCGCACGGACAGCCGCTGCGTCTGCTCGCTTTCGTCGTACCCGCCGGAGCGCGGTCCACCGCCGACCTTGACCCCGCCGATATCCTCGCGATCACGGCCGGGCTGCCCCGCCAGATGCGGCCGGAACAGGTCGTACCGGTAGACCGCCTGCCGGCCACGGTGAACGGCAAGATCGACCAGGACAAGCTGGTCAGGATCTGGCAGCGACGGACCGAACGCGACCGCCCGGTCGTACCCCCCGCCGACGAGCTGGAAGCGGCCCTGCTCGAGATCTACCGCCGGGTCCTGGGCACCTCGGCGATCAGCGTCCTGGACACCTTCGCGGAACTCGGCGGCCATTCGATGCTCACGCTGCGGCTGCGCCAGGAGTGCGAATCGACCCTGCAGGCCGCACCCGACGTGACGGTGCTCCTCGACGGGACGCTGCGAGACGTGGCCACGACGATCCGCAAGACCACCCTGAGCGCGTCCGGCGGCCCGCCGACCCGAGATGTGCGCCACCGCTAGACAACCGGAGGACGGCTTTGGAAACCTTGGCGACCGGCGACACCGACAAGCTCGCCGATGCGCTGCACGGCGATCTGATCACCGCCGCAGACCCACGCTATAATACGGCCCGCACGGTCTGGAACGGAGACGTCGACCGTCATCCGCAGGTGATCGCGCGCTGCGCGGACGCGGCGGACGTGACGAAGGCTGTCACCTTCGCCAGCGAGCGGGGACTGTCCATCGCAGTCCGCGGCGGTGGCCACAGTGTGGCCGGCCAGGGGGTCTGCGACGACGGCGTCGTCATCGACCTCTCCCGGATGCGCGCGGTCACGGTGAACCCGGGTCGCCGGATCGCCCACGTCCAGGGCGGCGCGCTCTGGCAGGACGTCGACCCGGCAACCCAGGCGCACGGCCTGGCGACGACCGGCGGGATCGTCAGCGAGACCGGCGTCGGCGGGCTCACCCTCGGCGGCGGTATCGGACACCTGATGCGCCGCTGCGGTCTGTCCGTGGACAACCTGGTCGAGGCCGACGTGGTGACCGCCGCCGGCAGCCTGGTCACGGTGGACGCGACGAGGAATCCGGAACTGCTGTGGGGTCTACGCGGCGGCGGCGGGAACTTCGGGGCCGTGGTGCGGTTCGGTCTCCGGCTTCACGAGGTGGGTCCGACCGTGCTCGCCGGGATGCTGCTCTATCCCCTCGACGACGCCCTGGCCCTGCTGCCCCATTATCGCGACCTCGTCGCCGACGCCCCCGACGTGCTCGGCACCATCCTCAACCTCCGGCTGTGTCCACCCGTCCCGGCAGTCCCGGAGCGTCTGCACGGGTCCCCGATCGTGGCCGTCAACGTCTGCTGGTCCGGCGACATCGAGCAGGGGCAGGAGTACCTGCGGGCGCTGCGAGAATTCGGGCGGCCACTGCTCGACACCATCGCTCCGATGCAGTATGTGGATCTGCAGCGGATGGTCGACGCCACGTCGCCGCCCGGAAAGCATTACTACTGGCGGTCCGTAGACTTCGCGACGCTCACGGACGAGGTGATCCAGACGGTCGTCGAGCACGCCTCGCGGATCACCTCGCCAACAGCGGCCGTGCCTATCTACCACCTTGGCGGGGCCGTGGGCCGGGTGCCGGCCGAGGACTCCGCCTTCGGGTCCCGTGACGCCGGCCACAACATCAACATCTTCGGCGCGTGGGAGCCCGGCCGGGACGACCGGGACCGCCACGTCGCCTGGGTCCGCGACTTCAGCGAGGCGATGGCGCCCTATTCGGTCGGTCAGTACGTCAACTTCCTCAACGACGAGGGCAGCGTCGACGTGCGAGCGGCCTACGGCCAGCGGTGGCGGCGGCTGGTGGCACTCAAGCGGCGCGTCGATCCCGAGAACCTCTTCCGCCACAACTTCAACATCGATCCGCGGTGGCCGGACGAGGCAGCCACGTGAGATTCGGCATCCAGATCATCCCGGAGGACCGGTGGCAGCAAGCCCGGCCGAAATGGCGCCGGGCCGAGCAGATGGGATTCGACCACGCCTGGACGTATGACCATCTGAACTGGCGGACGTTCCGCGCCAAGGACTGGTTCACCGCCATCCCGACCCTGACGGCGGCAGCTGTGGAGACCAACCGCATCGGCCTCGGCGTTCTCGTCGCCTCGCCCAGCCTGCGGCATCCGGTCGCCCTGGCCAAGGACGTCACCACCCTCGATGACATCACCGACGGCCGGCTCATCCTGGGTCTCGGCTCCGGCGCGGAGGGCTTCGACTCCTCCATGACCCGCCGCACCCCGTGGAGCCGGCGCGAACGCACCGAGCGGTTCGAGGAGTACACCGAACTCACCGATCTGCTGTTGCGCCAGCCTGTTACGACCTACGAGGGCCGCTACTACCTGGCCGACGAGGTCCACTCGCAGCCGCTGTGCCGCCAGCAGCCCCGCGTCCCGTTCGCCATCGCCGCTGCCGGCGCTCGCGGCCTTCGTCTGACGGCCCGCTACGGCTCGTACTGGGTGACCACGGGTGAGGCCAACCGACTGGTGAGCGCGCCCTACGAGCAAGCTCTACCCGTCCTCCGTCACCAGGTGGAGGCGCTGGAAAAGGCGTGCGGGGACGTCGGCCGGGACCCCGCGTCGGTGGCCAGGCTGCTTGTCTGCGGCCCCTCGGTGGGCGGTGTGCTCGCAACGCCCGGCGCCTTCGCCGACGCGGTCGGCCACTTCGCCGAAGTCGGCATCACCGACGTCGTCGTGCAATGGCCGCGACCGGACGAACCATTCCGGGGGGACATTTCGGTATTGGAGAAGGTTGCCGAGGATCTGGATCGTCACCGGATCACGTGACTACGGGCGGCCCCAGCCGCCGCTTAATGTCCTCCACAAGCCTGTGAATTCGTCCGGGCGTCGAATGTGACTGAGAGGGAATGCGTTACCAGATGCGAACTCAGTATGTATCGGACACCCCACTCGACGACACCCGCCTCGCTCAGGACCTGGAGTTGAGCAATTCCTTGCCGTGGTCGGAGGCGCACAGTGAGTATGTTTCCGGCGGCGCTTATAAGAGCTGCATGCTCTGGACCCTGGGCGGGGATGCCGGCGACGGAGTGGTCACCAAGTACGACCACCACGATCCCGGCGCGTTCACCAGCAACGGCAACCAGCTGCCCTACCTGCGCGAGCTGATCAGCAGCGTCGTCGACCTCGACCGGTTGAACTTCGTACGGCTGGCCAAGGTACGCAACAACGTGATCATCCCGCACCGGGACCTGCTCGAACTCGGTGATCTACCCGACGACACACGCAACGCCCACCGAGTGCATATCCCCCTCGTCACCAATGACAACTGCTTCTTCAACGAGGGCAACACCGTGTACCGGATGCGCAAGGGTGAGATCTGGTTCCTCGACGCCGCGGTGATCCACTCGGTGGCGGTGCTCTCTCCCGAGGACCGCATCCACCTGATGCTCGACTTCGTGAACACCGAGCCCGAGAAGCCTCTGATCACGGTGGAACACCGCAACACCGAGGTCGGCATTCCGGTGGACCACACGGTTACCCGGCCCCCGCTCACCGACGCCGACCGTGCCGGCCTGTTGCGTCTCGGCGATGTCATCACGATGGATTCGGTCGACGAGATATTCAGCATCGTCATCAAGAAGCACTATCGCTTCGACGGTGGCGAGGACTTCGTATGGAACACCATGCACGACATCGCGCGCGCTGCGTCTGACCCGGCCGTACTCCGGCACATCGACAGCCTCCGTCGCTATTTCACTATCGAACGGTCCGCCGCTGCGTAATTGCGTCCACCGCATCGACTGCATTCGTCGTCCGGTCCGCCGTGTCGGTTTTTCCGTGTGCCGCGGAAGTTGCCGCAAGACAGGAGAGAACCATGGCCACACGATCTGGCGTAGCCGTGCTCGAGGACACCCCGGCACGCCCCGCGCCGCTGACCGGGGCGATCAATCACGTGGGCGTGCAGACGATGGACCTGGCGAACGCCGTCCACTGGTACCAGGAGTTCCTGGGCTGCACGGTGTCCTGGGAGCTGACCGACGGCTTCTCCGACCTCAGCCGGCAACGGCTGCCCGGACTCGCCCACGTGGTCGAGGTGGCCGTGGGTGACATCCGGCTGCACCTGTTCGCTCGCGACACCGGCGCCCACCAGCCGCCCGCTGCCGAGGTGAACCAGTTCCAGCACCTGGGCATCGCTGTCTCCTCACCGCAGGAGTTGCGGCTGTGGCGCGCCCGGTGGCTGGAGCTCTACGAGTCGGGCCGTTACACCTTTGTCCGCCCCGAGCAGGCCTCTGAGATCGACATCGACGGTCAGGGCATGCAGAGCTTTTACCTGTACGACGTGAACGGCCTGGAGATCGAGTTCACCTGGCTGCCCGAGGCCGACGAGGGGAATGACGCCGATGGGACCGTTTGAGTCCCCGGTCGTCCTGGAGGCCATCCCGGCCGGGGTGGAGTGGGAGTTCGGCGGTCATCCGTACGGGCTGGAGCCGCTCGCCCTGCCGGCCCAGTGGCTGCCCCGGACCGCGGTCGACCCGGCGCCGATCGAGGAACTGCGTGCTCGGTTGACGCACACGCAGCCCGCCTCGGTGAGCCACCTCTGTCCCGACGGTGCCGACGAGATCGACCGCCTGTTCTGGTTCCGGTGGATCACTGCCCACCAGACCACCTTCCTGCTGTGGCAGTTGCTCGCCGCCATCGAGCAGGAGAGTCACGACGGGTCGGCCGAACCCGACGACCTCGCCGCGCAGGCGCGGTTGTTGGTCTGCGGCTACTCCTTGATGCTGATGTACGCGAGCTCGGCACCGCTGGAAATCTACGAGCGGGTCATTCGGATGCCGATGGCGCGCCAGCACGTGAACCTCAGTGGCGCCTGGGCGCGGGACTACGCGCCGGTGCGGGCCCTCGTCCGCGGCAAGGTGGCGCTCGGTTCCGGGGCCGCGATGGCGGCCCTGCAGCGGGAGTGCGAACTCAACGACGAGGTGCATGAGGGGATCCAGGACAGACTGTTACCCGAAGGCGTGTCGTTGCTGCGCTCCCCCAAACCCAAGGGCGGCAGGCAGATGCACCGCAACAGTCTGGTGTGGCTGTACGACGGCATCTTCCTGACCAGCCGGGCCGCCGTCTCCCACCGAGAGGTCGCCCGGCAGCTGGTCCGCCGGCTGCAGGCCGTCTTTCTCGACGTCACCGCGAACGGCCTGCACCCCTCCTTCGCACCGGGCATGCACGAGGACCCGCCTCGGCTGCGGACACCGGAACTCAATCAACGCAAGTCCGACCTGACCGACTACGTCTTGCAACTCCTGAGCATCGTCGGCACGCCGGCCCGCTCCGACCACGCATCGACGATCGTCCGATTCGCTCCCCCACCCGAAAGTTGAGGCTCACATGACCGCCCCGCCGACCCCCTTGATCGAGGACTACCCGACCACGACGCCGACGCTGTCGGCCGAGGAGGCGCGCTACTGCGCGGACACCTTCAACGGTGCCGTGGCCGCCGCTGCCCTCAACACGGCCTGGGACATCGGCCTGCTGGACGAGCTCGCCGACGCCGACGCCGTCGACGTGGCCGAGTTCACCGCCCGCACGGGCACCCACCCGGGGGCGGTCGGCAAGCTCCTGCTCGCGTTGTCCAGTCGCCGGATCGTGGTGGTCGACGACGCGACGAACGTGGCCCGGCGCGGTCCGGGGTTCGACGAGGCATCCCGTACCAGAGGGTTCTTCTACTGGCTGACCCGCGGCTGCGGCGAGCTCTTCACCGACCTGACCACCCTGGTCCGCGCCGACCGGCCGATGAGCCGGGATGCGCGGGCGATCAGCCTGGCCTGCCGGAGCATCGCCCGGACCTTCTTCGACCCGCCGCTGCGCGACCTGCTCGACGGCGTCGACTACTCCACCGTCGCAGACCTCGGCTGCGGCAGCGGCGACCGGATCATCATGCTGGCCGAGCAGCGACCCGACGTGCGCGCCATGGGGATCGACATCGCCGCTGGGGCGGTGACGCTGGCCCGGGAGGCCGTCCGGGAGGCCCAGCTGGAGGATCGGATCACGCTGACCCGGGACAACGTCCTGGAGATGTCGGTGCGGCCGGAGTACGCCGACGTCGATCTGGTCACTTGCTTTCTCATGGGCCACGACTTCTGGCCGCGGGACAACTGCGTGCAGACGCTGCGCCAGCTCCGCGAGAACTTTCCCAACCTGCGCAACCTCGTGCTGGGCGACACCTGCCGATCCGTCGGCGTCGACGGCCCGGACCTGCCCATGTTCACCCTCGGCTTCGAAACGGTGCATGCGGTCATGGACCAGTACCTGCCCACGCTCGAGGAGTGGTACACGGTCATCGACGAGAGCGGCTGGCGGTTGGCCGACCAGCGGCTCATCGACCTGCCTGCGTTCAGCTTCATCTTCCGACTCATCCCAGCCTGATCCGCTCTCTAGCCGCCCCGGCTGCCCAACCCGGAGGAACCCCATGGACACCGCTCCCGCACCCTCGGCAGTCACGGCCGCCGAACCGGCCGCCCGGCTGGATCTGCCGCTGTTCCGAGAGATTCCCGGCCATCACGCGCCGACGCCGTTCTACTTGACCGACGACATGTTCGGCGGGCTGTCGTTCGAGGTGGCCGGCGGCGAGATCAGCGACAAGGTCGGCAAGCCGGTCGCCGCTCCGCACACGCATGAGGTTCCCGAGATCTACCTGCTCCTGTCGCCCAACCCGGGCGGTGCCACGATCGAGGTGATCGCCGACGGACAGCGTCATGAGCTGACCTCACCGGCAACCTTCTACATCCCGGCCGGGACGGTGCACCACTTCCTCACCCTGCAGGCCGAACCCGGCACGTACTGCCTGGGCCTGCTGCTGACCGGGACTGCCCGATGACGTCCGCACGGGTGCCGGCCGGGCCACTGCGCCACCTCGGCAAGGTGTGAGCCGATGGCCGTCATGCGACCCCAACTGACCGGGACCTTCGGCGCGGTGGCCTCCACCCACTGGCTTGCCTCCGCCGTCGGAATGAACATCCTCGACCGGGGCGGCAACGCTTTCGACGCGGTGGCGGCCGCCGGCTTCGCCCTGCAACTGGTCGAGCCGCACTCCAACGGTCCCGGCGGCGACGTCGTGATCTCGGTCTACCCTCGCTCGACCGGAACGGTGCGCGTCATTTGCGGCCAGGGTCCCATGCCCCGAGCCGCTACCGTCGACCGGTTCGCCGCGCTCGGCCTCAAACAGATGCCTGCTTCGGGTCTGCTCCCCGCCACGGTGCCGGGCGCGTTCGGCGCCTGGATGCGGCTGCTCGCCGAGTTCGGCACGCTACCGCTGGCCGATGTGCTCGAACCGGCCATCGGCTACGCCTCCCACGGGTACCCCCTGCTGCCCGCCGCCGCGTCGACGATCGCGGCCATGGCTGCGCTGTTCGAGACGGAGTGGACCGCGTCCGGCCGCACGTACCTGCCCGGCGGCGCAGTCCCGGCGACCGGCTCCCGGATGCGCAACACGACGCTGGGCGCCACCTACGAGCGGCTGATCCGCGAGGCGCAGGCCGCGTCGACCGACCGCGAGGCCCAGTTCGAGGCGGCCCACGCCGCGTTCTACCAGGGCTTTGTCGCCGAGTCGATCGACCGTTTCGTGCGTACCGAGGTGGTCGACTCGACCGGTGGCCGCAACCGCGGCCTGCTGACCGGCGAGGACCTGGCGGCCTGGCGGCCGTCGGTGGAGGAACCGCACGTGCTGTCCTACGGTGACTACACCGTCCACAAGCCGGGACCGTGGTCGCAGGGTCCGGTGTTCCTGCAACAGCTGTCGATCCTGGCCGGTTGCGACTTGCGCGGCATGGGGCTCAACAGCGTCGAATACATCCACACCCTGGCCGAGGTAGCCAAGCTCGCCTTCGCCGACCGCGAGGCCTATTACGGTGACCCGACGCAGACGCCGGTGCCGATGACCGAACTGCTGAACCCGGAATACGCGGCACTGCGGCGCTCCTTGATCGGCGACGGCGCGGCGCTGGACCCCCAGCCCGGCCGGGTCGGCACCGAACGACCGTGGATTCCCCAGGCCGAACCGGATCAGCCGGCCGCCGACGAGCCGGACTGGCTGACCCAGCTGCGCAGCGGTCTCCCCACGGTGACCGTGCCGCGCGCCGGCGCCGGCAACACCTGCACGGTGGCGGTGGCCGACCGGTGGGGGAACCTGGCCGTCGCGGTGCCGAGCGGTGGCTGGCTCAAGAGCTCGCCGGTGATCGGAGACCTCGGCTTCGCGCTCGGCACCCGCGGCCAGACGGCCTGGCTCACCGAGGGGCACCCGAACTCGCTCGCCCCCGCACGGCGACCGCGCACGACCCTGAGTCCCAGCATCGTGTTGCGCCAGGGCGAGCCGTTCCTCGCCTTCGGGACGCCGGGCGGGGACCAGCAGGATCAGTGGACGCTGCAGGCATTCCTCGCGATCGCGGAGTTCGGGCTCGAACCGCAGGCGGCCACCGAGTTGCCGGCCTGGAACATCGATCACTTCGCGCAGTCCTTCGCGCCTCGGCTGTCCCGGCCGGGGGTGGTGGTCGCGGAGCAGTCGCTGGGCGCCGACGTGCTCGCCGGCCTCGAGAAGAAAGGCCATCTGCTCGACGTCGTGCCCGAGTCCACCCTCGGCAAGGTGTGTGCCGCCGGCGTGGACCCGGACACCGGCTTCCTGCGGGCCGCGACCGGCCCGCGTGGTCGTCAGGCGCACGCGGCGTGTCGATGACCCTCCAACCGTGAGGCGGTAGAGCCATGTTCGTGCCCAGCCACTACAAGGTCGAGGACGAGACGTGGCACCGCCAGATCATCGACGGCCACCCCCTCGCGACGTTCACCACCAACGGGCCGACCACGCCGCTGGCCTCCCGCCTGCCGGCCCTCGTCGCCCCCGGTGAGCCGGTGACCGGTCCGCTGGTCGGCACCGAACTCGTCGGCCATCTCAACCGCGCCAACCCGCACTGGAAGTCCTTGACCGACGGCACGTACGCGCGCCTGATGTTCGACGGGCCGGACGGTTTCGTCACGCCCGCGGTCTACCCGGGGGACCCGTCGGCACCGACCTGGAACTTCGCGGCCGTGCACGTCTGCGGCCGCGTGCGGCTGATCGACGACCTCTCCGAGACCCTGGACGTCGTCCGGTGGACGGCAGCCCGTCTGGAGGATCGCTTCGGTGCGGGCTGGGACCAGACCGCCTCGGTCGACTACTTCCGCCAGATCGTGCCCGGCGTCGGCGCGTTCCGGTTGTCGATCGACTCGGTAGAGGCGCTGTTCAAGCTCAGCCAGGAGAAGCCGGCGGCCGTCCAGGAGTCGGTGATCCAACGGTACGAGGCGGACGCCAGTGGCGTCGGCTGGCCGATCGCCCGGTTGATGCGGGCGACCGGGATGGGCCGCTCCGCCGGGTCAGCTGACGGCGCCGCGCCCTCCTGCCCCTTCTGAGCGGCCCCGGCTCGGCAGGGACTCAGTGGACCCGCGCCAGTTCCTCCGTCAGCGATCCGAGCCCGAGGGGTCCCAGACCCAGCGCAGCGGTATGCCATCGCCTCAGGTCGAAGTCCGGCTTGGTGGACGCCGAAGCGCGCGCGGCCAGCCAGGCGCGCTCGCCGAGCTTGTACGACGGAGCCTGCCCCGGCCAGCCGAAGTACCGCGTCACCTCCGGCACCACCCGGAACGTCTCGACCCGGCCCCGCTCGCGCAGCACCTCGCACGCTGTGCCGAAGGACCACCGGGATCCGTCGGGCAGGGGCAAGTCCAGGTGGACGCCGATGTCGATGACGACCCGCGCGGCCCGCGCGGCGGACGCGGCGAGCATCCCCAGACGAGTTCCCGGTGCCGAGAACCATCCGAGCTCGTCGGCCAGTCGCTCGGCGTACAGGGCCCACCCCTCACAGTGCCCGCTCACGAGGGAGTTCCGTGCGAACCGGGACAGGGCCGGTGCCACGACCGTCCCCCGTCCTGGAGGTGATGTCCGGGCACCCCCTCGTGGAACACGACGGTGAGCTGGTCCCAGGTGGTGAACCGCTGTGTCCGGCCGCCCAGGGGCCACCAGGTCTGTCCGGGCCGGGTGAGATCTTCACTCGGCGGCGTGTAATAGGCGGCAGCGGACGCCGACCCGGGTACGAGCACGACCTCGATCCGCCGCAGCGCTTCCGGGATGTCGAACACCACCCCGCCCAGCCGCGAGATGGCCTCGTCATGCCGTTCCTGCAGCCAGGCCCGGTAGGCGTCCTCGCCGATCACGAACTCGGTGGCGTCCAGAATGGCCACCGCCTCCGCCGCGGACGCGCCGGTCCGGACCAGCGCTGCCTCCGCGGCGATCTCGGCCTCGATCCGGGCAAGTTCGTCCCAGCCCCACTCGTAGGCCTCCCGCAGGTCCAGCTCGGCTCCGAGGGCCAGCCGGGAGTTGACCGCGTAGCGTTCCGGGCCGACGCCCTCGGTCCCGGAGCCGGCTCGGGGGGCGTAGGACTCGCGCAGGTACCGGGCCACCTCCGAATAGGCCGAGTACGCGGTCGCGGCGGCCGAGGTGAGCAACCCGGTGAGAGAGCCGGCCCCGTAGGCAGCGACGAGCGGGTCATGCGTGCGCTCGAGCACGTACTGATCGGCTTGATCAGCCTCGCCGATCGCCTGCCGCCGGGCGGCCGCCAGTCCGCGGTGCAGCCCTTCCTCCAGGCTGGAGCGCCAGCCGTCGAACATCGCCGGCAGCGCCGACAACCTCGCCGCGATGTTCCGCCAGTCCTCCTCGGTGTGGTGCGGCAGCAGATCCACGCTGTCCCTGAACTCGGAGACCAGGCCGAACGGTGCGCGGACCTGACACAGCGGCTCCCCGGCCTCGTGCCAGCCGCGCTCGGCCTCCAGCCGCTCGCGCAGATACAGCGCGGCGATCCGGTCGGCGTCATCGGTGACCGGGAGCGAACCCAGCCTGGCCAGGGTCCGGGCGATCAGCTCCGCCCGTGCCTCGTACCCGGTCGGGCTGTGATCGGTCGCCGCGCCGAACGCCGCGGACACTCCCTGCATGCCGGCACTCACCGGATCCAGTTCCGCCAACCCGGACAGATACTGGTCGCACAGCGCAAAGACCGGTGACGCTGCCTGATTCGCGGTGCTCATACCTCCTCATACCCCAACCGCCTCGTGACCGCGGCGCTGATCGCAGCGGCCAGCTGGTCGGCGTGCTCGCGGTCGAACAGGCTCAAGTGGCTGCCCTCGATCTCGACAGTCGTCACCTCCGCGGCGAAGGCGGACCAGCCCCGGTCGCCGGCCAGGTACCCCGCCGGGAACGGCGGCACGTCGGCGGGCAGCGGGTCGCTGGCGCGCAGTAGATCCACCTCGGCCGGGTAGTACTCCGGTCGGTAGTCCAGGAACGCCGCGCGGTTGCGCTCCACCGTCCCGGTCAGCTCGGCCAGGACCGGGTCGGTGGCGTCAACGCCCTCCAGGCGCAGCACGTCCAACCCCAGGATCGAAGCCCGGACCTGGGCGGCGTCCGCGACCTCGGACAGGAACGCCGGCGGCGCCCAAGTGTCCAGCAGCAGCGTCGCGGCCACCCGCTCCTCGCGGAGCAGCCAGCGGCGCGCCATCTCCACCGCGACACAGCCACCCATCGACCAGCCGGCGACCACCACCGGGGCTACGCCGCGCCGGGCGTCGACCGCCGCGACATACCGGTCGGCCAACTCCTCGATGGACGCCGACGGGTCCTCTGGAGTCGACTGCAACGCGACGACCGCGAAGTCCCGCCCGAGCCGCTCGGCTACCTCGAAAAACGGCAGCACCGAACCGCTGGCAGCGTGCACGAGCACGACCAGTGGCGCGCCCGGGTTATCCACCATGGACACCAGCGGATCCACGACCTCCGCAACGGGCCGCATTGCCTCCAGCGTCGCCGCCAGTGCCCGGACCGTCGGGCCGGTGAACACCTGCTGCACGCTCGGCCGCAACCTCAACTCGCTCGCGCATTCCTCGATCAGTTTGAAGACCAAGAGCGAATGACCGCCCATGTTGAAGAAGCTCTCGGTGACACCGACCGAGTCCCGGCGCAGCACGCGGCAGAAGATCCTGGCCAGACGCGCCTCCAACTCGGTCGCGGGTGCGGCGGCGTCCTCGCCGGCGTCCGCGTCGGGGTTCCGCAGGTCGAGCAGCGCTGCCAGGTCGATGTCACCGTTGCGCGCCCGGGGGATCGCCGCCACCACCGTGACGGTCGCCGGGCGCAGGTAGTTCGGCAGCTGCCGGGAGGCGCTGTCGAGGAGTTGCGCGCCGGTCGGTTCCCGATCTCCGTCGGGCACCACGAAGGCGGCGATGCCACCCTCCGGCGCCGCGGTGACAACCGCCCGCCACACGTCGTCGCGGGCGGTGAAGGCAGCCTCGATCTCGGCCGACTCGATGCGCAGGCCGTGGATCCGGACCTGCTCGCCGATCGGGCCGAGGTGCTCCAGGACGCCGTCGGCGGAGTAACGGCCGAGATCGCCGGTGCGGAACATGCGGGCGCCGGGGACGCCGGACGGGTCCGCCACGAAACGTTGCGCCGTCAGTTCCGGCCGCCGGTGGTAACCGCGCGCCAGGCCGACCTCGCCGCCGACGTACAGCTCGCCGGCCACCCCGGCCGGTACCGGTGCGAGCGCCTCGTCCAGCACGTAGACCGCGTGGTGGGCGAAGGGCCGGCCGTGCTCGGAGACGCGACCGGTCTCGGCCTGTCCGTACCCGCGGACCAGGTCGCCCGGGAACCCGGTCACGTCCGGCTCCATCGACGGCGGGACCGACAGGGTGGTGACGCCGTGAGTATCGACGTAGACCGGCAGCCGCTGCGGGTCGTGGTGAACCTCCTGCGGGCAGCTCGCCACCGTCGCGCCCCGCGACAGCGGCCAGAAACAGCCGTCCGGCGCCGCCAGGAGTGCGACGTCGCCCGGGCCGAGAGGGTGCTCGCGCTGCAGCTGGTCGAGGTCTGCCAGCGCCGCCTCGACCGGGTACGCGACCGCCACCGGCCGATCGGCGGTGTCCGGGTAGCGCAGCTGAACCAGGTCGTGCCCGGTTCCGTCGACAGGCAGGTCATCGGCGGACGCGCCGGCCCACCGGCCGGACTCCGCGAAGGACAACACCTGCCACGACCCGGCGGGCACCCGGCCCGATCCGGCGCGGTCGGTGATCACCACGGCCGGCGCGGCGTCAGCCAGCATCACCGCCAGCCGGTCGTCCTCGGCATCGAGCACCAGGTACGGGGTGCCCAGCTTGGCCGCGGCGACTAGCGCGACCGTCCGGTTGGCGCCCGGCGGCAGGCACAGCGCCACCACGGAGCCCCGGCCGACCCGGCAGTCGCGGAGGAACCAGGCCAGCCGATTGGCCCGCGCGTTCAGCTCGGCATAACTGACCGAGCCGTCGTTCCCGCGCAGCGCGATCGCCGCCGGGGCAAGGCGCACCTGTTCCTCGAACGGCTGCGCCAGCGTGCGGTAAGCGACGTCGGGCCGCTGATAGCGGTTCAGCCCGTGCAACATCCGGTCCTGCTCGGCGGGTGCCAGCGAGGGCAGCTCGAACGCCGGGGCGTCCAGGTGCTCGGCGCCTGCGACCAGCAGCCGGCAGAGGGCCTCTGCGAACCCGCGCGCGGTGTCGCGGTCGAACAGGTCGGCCGAGTACACGAGAATCCCCTCGAGTTTCTCACCGTCGGTCATCAGGCTCAGGCCCAGGTCCCACATCGCGGAGTTCGTGTCCAGCTCCGCGCCGACATCGACCGCCCCGCCCGGGGCACCGACCGAATGCTGCAGGGTGATCATGGTCTGGAATACCTGGTGCACCCCGGACAACCGCGGCAGCCCCAGCTCGGCCACTACCCGGTCGTAGGGCACGGCCTGGTGGTCGTGGGCCGCCAGCAGGGTCTCGTGCACCCGGCGGACGACCTCGCGGAAGGTCGGGTCGCCACCCAAGTCGGTGCGCAGCGGCACCGAGCGCACGAAGCAGCCCACGATCGTCTCGGCCACCTCATGGTCCCGGCCGGCCAGCGGAGCGCCGACGAGGACGTCCCGCTGCCCCGTCAACCGTGCCAGCGACAGCTTGTAGGCGGCCAGGATGAGGACGAACAGGGTGACCCCCTCCGCCGTGGCCAACGCCTGCAAACGCGCCGCCAACGCGCCAGGGAAGACGACCGGCACGGTGTGTCCGGCCCGGCTGGAGGCGGCCGGCCGGGGACGGTCCCGGGGCAGGTCAAGCACCGGCAGGTCACCGGCCAGCTGCTCGGTCCAATACGCCAGGTCGCTCTCGACGGCTGCTTCGTCGGTCTGCTCGAGTTCCCAGGCCACGTAGTCCAGGAAGCCGACCGGCGCGGGCGGGTCGAGCCGGCGGCCCGCGAGCAACGCGTCCAGCTCCCCGACGACGAGCTGCCTGGACAACCCGTCAACGATCAGGTGGTGGAAGTTGGTGGCCAGCATCGCGCGGTCGCCGGGCAGCGCGAACCCGATGACCTGGAAGAAGCACGGCTCGTCGAGCGGGAACGCCCGCTGGACGGCCCGGTCGCTGATGGCGATGGCCGTCTCCGTCGCCTTGTCCGCCGGCAGGTGCCGCAGGTCGTGCCAGCTCACCGGTGGCTCGACGCGGCCGGCGTCCTGCTGCATCGGCACGCCGTCGCGTTCGAACATCCGCACCCGCAGGATGTCGTGCCGGGTCATTAGCTCGGCCGTGGCGGCCCGCAGGGTCGCGAACTCCAGCGGGCGCTCCAGCATCCGGGTGTCCGGCATGCTGTACTCGCTGCTGTCCGGGTACTGCCGGCAGGAGAACCAGATCCGCGCCTGCGGCGGGTTGAGCGGCACGGCGGCACCCGGCGGCACCGGGTCGATGCGGGGGGCCTGCGACGCCCGCTCGCGCAGCAACTTCATCAGCAGCCGCTGCTTGTTCGCGTCCATCGTGGTCACTGGTTAACCCCTCCCGGGTCGCTGAGCCGCTCGGCAATGTCGTCGTCGGACAGCGCGTCGAGATCTGCGAGCAGTAACTGCTCCAGGCACTCGGCCACGTGCGCGATCGTCGGTGTGTTGAAGAACTGCCGGACCGTGATAGCCACCCCGAACCGGGTCTTGATCCGGTGCAGCATCTGCAGGGCCGTGAGCGAGGTGCCGCCCGCGGCGAAGAAGTTCTCGACGCGTCCGACCTGACCGACCTGCAGCAGGTCACACCACACCTCGGCGATCTGCGCCTCGATGACCGACGCGACCTCCGAGGAACCGGTCCGGGCCTCCCGGTCGCGGGTGGTCGGTGCGGGCAACGCCTGCCGGTCCACCTTGCCCGACGGGGTTAGGGGCAGTGCGTCGAGCTTCACGTACACCGCAGGCAGCAGGTACCGGGACAGGTAGCCAGCCGCGTACTCGGCCACCTCGCCGACGACCGCGTCCGCACCGACCAGGTACGCCGCGATCTCCTTGGCCCCGGATTCGTCCTCCCGGATCACCACGGCCGCCCGCTCGACGGCCGAGTGGCTGTCCAAAACCGCCTCGATCTCACCGGGCTCCACCCGGACGCCCCGGACCTTGGCCTGGCCGTCCGCCCGTCCGGCGTAGTGCAGCACGCCGTCGGCGTCCCGGCTGGCCAGGTCGCCGGTGCGGTACAACCGCTCCCCCGGCACCACCGGGCACGGATGCGGAAGGAACCGCTGCGCTGTCAGCTCCGGCTGGCCCAGGTAACCGCGGGCCAAGCCGTCCACGCCGGCGACGTACAACTCGCCGACCACGTCCGCGGGCAACGGCCCGAACGCCTCGTCCAGCACGTACAGCCGATAACCGTTGACCGCGCGGCCCATCGGCACACCGGCGCCGGCAGGACAGCTGCGTCCGGTCCAGAGCGCGACCTCCGAGGTCTCCGTCTGGCCGTAGGCGTTGTGCAGCTCGACGTCGAAGTGGTCGGCGAACCGTTCCAGCAGCGCCGTCGACACCCCCTCGCCGGACGTCTGCACACTGCCGAGGTCGGGGTACCCGGTGGGTGCGGCGGTGGCCAGGTACATGTCCAGCATCGACGGGACGAAATGGGCGAGCACCGTGCCCGGCGCGCCCAGCAGCTCGGCCAGGTACGGCACGTCCGTCTCCGTGCCCGCCTCGGCCAGCTCGATCGTGGCACCAGCGGCGAGCGTCGCGAAGACCTCCCAGATCGCGACGTCGAAGATCAGCGGCGTCTTGTGCACCACTGCCCGGCCGGGGCCGAGCCCGTACCGCTGGGCGATCCATGCCACCCGCGAGGCCGCGCAGCCGTGGTCCAGGACAACTCCCTTGGGGCGGCCCGTCGATCCCGAGGTGTAGTAGACGAAGGCTGTGTTCCGCGGGTGGATCCGGCCAGCCGCCCGCATCCCGGGGTGCCTGGCCGGCGCGGCCGGGTCGATCACGGGCAGGGCCGCCAACCCGGCCGGCGGCGGTCCGGTGGCGATGACCGCCGCCATCGCGCAGTCGGTGGCGATCCAGCGCAGGCGTTCGGCCGGGTAGCCGATGTCGAGGGGCACGAAGCCGGCAGCCGTGCGGAGCACGCCCAGCAGCGCCGCGACCGAGTCCACCGAACGGGCCAGGCAAATCCCGACGAGGGTCTCCGGGCCGACGCCGACGGCCGTCAACGCGGACGCCACTGCCTCGGCTCGGGCGTCCAGCTCGGCGTAGCTGACGGTGGTCGTGCCGGCCCGCACGGCCACCGCGGCCGGGTCGCGGGCCAGCGCCGTCCGGAAACCGTCGTGCAGCAGCGTCTCGGCGGCGGCGCGCTCGGCATGGTCGGCGTTGATCGTGGTCAACTGGTCGGCGGCCGAGGTCATGGGCAGCAGCGGCAATTCCGCCAGCCGGGTCGACGGTTGCGCCAGCGCCGATTCCAGGAGCGTCGTCAGCGCGACCTGCCAGGAATGGGCGGCGGCATGGTCGAACCGGCGGGTGGCGAACTCCATCTCGCCGACGATCGCCTCGGCGTCCAGCCGGAGTGAGCAGGTCAGCGCAACCTTGGCGGTACCGGAATGCACCAGCTGCTCGGTGATCTCCAGGCCACTGATCTCGCCGCCGCAGTCCACCGGGGTGGATTGCAGGACGAACAAGGTGTCGAAGACGGGATTCTCCGCGGCGTCCCCACCTTGGGAGACTCCGTTGACCATCTCCGCGAACGGCAGGTCCTGCCGGGACAGGGCCTCGGCCAACACGGCGTCGGTGCGCTCCACCAGCTCCCGGAACCGCATGCCCGGTGTGAACCGCATCCGCAGCGGCACAGTGTTGACCAGGTAGCCGACGAGATCCTCGGTCCCGGGCCGGACCCGGGCTGCCATCGGCACCCCGACCACCACGTCGTCGGCGCCACCGCTCATCCGGTGCAGCGTGGCCAGGAAGCCCGCGAGCAGCAGCCCGAACGGGGTGGAGCCGCAGGCCCGGGCCACCCGTTCCAGCTCGGCCGGGCCGACACCGGCCAGCCCGAGCGGGATGGAGAACCCGGCCAGGCTGTCCACCCCGGTCGCCCGGCCCGGTTCCAGCGCCGGCACGTCAGCGGCGAGCTGCTCAGCCCAGTAGCGGCGCTGCCCGTCCGCCTCGGCCGATCCCAGCCAGCGCTCCTGCCAGGCCACGTAGTCGGCGAACCGGACGGACGGCTCCGGCAGCGGCCGGCCGAGGTATGCCAGGGCGAACTCCCGCCAGAACACCCCGAGCGACCAGGCGTCGAACGCGCTGTGGTGCACGTTGAGCAGCCACAGGTGCTGTTGCTCATCGACCCGGTAGCACGAGGACCGCACCAGCGGGCCGGCACTCATGTCGAAGGGGCGGGCGGCGTCGGCGTCGGCCCGGCGCAGTGCCTCCGCGCGGTCGGCGACGGCTGTCACCTCGGTACGGACCGGCACTGGCGGCCGAAGCCGCGACCAGACCTGGCCGTCCCGTTCGGCGAGGGTGGTCCGCAGCGCCTCGTGCCGGGTCACCAGAGTGGTGAGTGCGGCGTCCATCCGGTCCAGCCGGAGCGGGCCTGAGATCCAATACCCGAGCGGTACGGCGTAGGTCGGGGCACCGTGGTGCAGCCTATCCAGGTACCACAGCGCGGCCTGCCCGCGGGAGGCCGGCCGCCACTCGTCGTCCCCGCCGGACCCGGTGACGATTCCCGGTCCGCTCTCCTCCTGGCGGGACCCCTCGACCAGGGCGGTCAGGCCGGCCACGGTCGGCGCGGCGCGCAGCTGGTTGAACGTCAAGGCCGCACCGGTGGCCAGTGCGACGCGACTGAGCAGTTGCAGCCCGCGCAAGGAGTCACCGCCTGCAGCGAAGAAGTCCTCGTCAACCTCGGCCGGCCGGCCCAGCACGGTGGCGACGATGCGGGTGAGGACCGCCGCTACCCCGTGCTGTGCCACGTCCTCGGCGGTGAGCTGCCCGGCCGGGTCGGCGCCGGCCCATGCGGGCGGCGGCGGTAGCTCCGACGGCAGTGCCTTCCCGCTCAGCGGGGACCGCGGGATCCGGTCCAGCCAGACGACGGTCTGCGGAACCATGACCGCGCTCAGCCGGCCGGCCAGCTCGGCGCGCAGCTCAGCTTCGGCGACCGACGTCTGCTGCCCTTGGACGTAGGCGATCAGGCGGACGCCGGAGACCGGGTCCTCGGTCGCCACCACGACGGCGTCGCGGACGCCGGCGCAGGCCAGGACGGCGCTCTCCACCTGGCCCGGCTCGACCCGGAAGCCACGGATCTTGACCTGGCGGTCGGACCGGCCGAGGAACTGCAGGTTCCCGTCTGGCAGCCGGCTAGCCCGGTCACCGGTCTGATACATCCGCGCACCGGGCGGTCCGAACGGGTCCGGCAGGAACCGGGCGGCAGTGGCCGACGGCGCGCCCAGGTACCCCCGGGCCAGCCCGAAACCGGCGATCCACACGTCTCCCGGTTCGGCGTCGGCCACCGGCTCCAGCTCGTCGTCGAGCAGGTACACCGACACACCGGGCAGCGGTCGCCCGATCGGCACGAGTTCGATGTCGGGCAGGTTCGCCGGGTCCGGCCGGTACGTGGTGCAGCTGATCGTGGTCTCGGTGGGCCCGTAGTCGGCGACGAAGCCGACCGGACGCGCTCGGACGACCTCGAACCAGGCGAGAAGCTTGTCCATCCGCAATTTGTCGCCGCCGATGAACACCGTTCGCAGGCTCTCGGGCAACGACACGATCCCGGCGACCAGGTCATCGGTCCACTGGTGCCAGTAGTTGCTGGGCAGGCTCACCATGGTCGCGCCGCGGGAGGTGATCAGCTCGGTCAGCTCGACGCTGGTCGGACGAGGTGTGTCCGGCAGCACGACCGCCGCGCCGGCCAGCAGCGCGGGCAACACCTCCTCGAGCGAGGCGTCGACGTGCATCGAGGTGAACTGCAGGAATCGGTCGGAGGGCTGCAGGCCCAACTCGGCCCGGAGCGCGGCGGCGTGCGCGGCCAAGCTGGCGTGCGAGACCCCGACGGGCTTCGGACGCCCGGTGGAGCCAGAGGTGAAGATGCAGTACGCGAGGTTGTCGGGCCACAGCGCCGGGGCCGCACCGCCGGCCAGGTCGTCCGAGGCGCTGGCCAGGTCGTCCAGGTCGATCACGGTGAACCCGGGCCCGCTCGCCGGCTCACGTGGCGGGGCGAACACCCGCCCGGGTCCGTCGCGGAGCACGAACTGCACTCCGGCATCGGCCAACATGCCGGCCGCCAGCGCGGGAGGCAGCGCGGCGTCCAGCGGCACGTAGACGCCACCGGCCTTCCACACCGCCAGCAGAGTCACCAGCCAGCGGGCGGACTGGTCGACGGCGACCCCGACCCGCACCTCGGGACGCACCCCGAGCGCGGCGAGCCGCGCCGACAGTTCGCGGGCCCGGTCCTCGACCTCGCGAAAGCTCAGGACCCCGGCGCCGGAGATGACTGCCGGCGCGTCCGGGGTGCGCTCCGCTTGTGCCTGGATCAGTTGGTGTACGCAAGTGCCGGCCATCGATCGCATTCCTCCGCATTCATGTTGAACTCCGTCTCGACAGGTGGTGGGCGGGTCGCGTCAGGTGACCGCGGGGCCCAGGGTGACCCGCTGCCAGTCGGCGTACAGGGCGGCGTAGCTGCCCCCCGCGGCGACCAGGTCGGGGTGCGAGCCGCGCTCGACCAGCCGGCCGCCGGAGAGCACGATCACCTCGTCGGCCCGGACGGCGGCGGCCAGCCGGTGCGCGACGGTGACCGACGTGCGGCCCGCGGTGAGCCGGCGCAGCGCCTCGATGAGCGTCAGCTCGATCAGCGGGTCCACCGCCGACGTCGCCTCGTCGAGGATCAGGCAGGCCGGGTCGGCCACGTGCGCGCGGGCGAGGGCGACCAGTTGACGCTCGCCCGCGGAAAGGCTCTCGCCGCGCTGCCCGACCGGGGTATCCAGGCCGCATGCCAGGTTGGCCAGGAACTCCCCCGCACCCAGCTCGTGGAAGGCGCGCTCGATCTCGTCCCGGCTGGCGGAGGGCTGTCCGAACCGGACGTTCTCCTCGACCGTCGTGTCGAACAGGAACGGTTCCTGCGGCACGACCACCAGGCGGGAACGCAGCGACTGGCTCGCGATGTCCCGCACGTCCACGCCGCCGATCAGGATGCGGCCCCGGTCAGGGTCGGCCAGCCGGGCGATCAGCTTGGTCAGGGTCGTCTTGCCCGATCCGGTGCTGCCGACCAGCACGATCTGCCGGCCGGCCGGCACCTCGAACGACACGTCGGTCAGGGCTGCACCGGCGCCCGGGTACCCGAAGCTGACGTTGTCCACCACCACGGCCGGTGGGCTGGGTGGTAGCTCGCGGCCGTCCACCGGTTCTGCGACGTCCTCGACGATGTCCAGCAGCGCCAGCACTCGGCGCCAGCCGGCGACCGCGTTCTGGGTGAAGTCCATGATTTGGGTGAACTCCGCAATGGGAGCCAGGAACAGGGTCACCAGCAGGATGAACGCGACCAGCTCACCGGCGCTGTGCCCGGTGGACGGGCCGATCGCCAGGCCCAGGCCCACGACGCCGACCACGACGACCGCGGAGAACAGGTCGGCCAGTGAGACCAGCAGACCGCCCACGTAGCCGGCCCGCTCCTTCGCTTCGCGCCACCGGCGGACGGCGTCCTTGGTCCGCCGCAGGGACGGCTCGGTGATGCCGTACGCACGGATGACGGGCGCGCCCTGGATCGACTCCGAGGTCACAGTGAGCAGGTCGGCGACGCGTGCACGCACGGCCGTGTGCGCCGGGCCGAGACGGCCGGCGAGCACTCGCCCGAGGAGCAACAGCGGCACCGTCAGCACGACGGCGAGCAGCGTCAGCCAGATGTCGTAATACGCCATCGCGGCGAGCGTGGCCACCATGGTGGCGCCGTTCACCACCCAGGCGATGCCGCCCCACTGCAGGAACTGGCTGAGGCTCTCGACGTCCGAGGTCACCCGCGACACCAGCTTGCCGCGGGCTTCGGCCGAGTGGTAAGCCACGCTGAGCTGGTGCACATGCTCGAAGGCGCGGACCCGGAGCCCGAACAGCGCGCGCTCGCTGGCGATCGCCAGCCGCAGCAGGCTGGCCCAGTTGGCCAGCGCCGTGCCCAGCACTGCGATTGCCGCCAGCCCGCCCAGGCGGAGCAACCGCCCGGGGTCGATGTGCCCGGTGCTCAGTCCGCGGTCGATGAGCTGCTGGATGAGCACCGGCACCGCCAGCCGGCCGGCTCCGCCGAGCAGTGCCAGGAAGATCGTCAAGCTCAACCCGTCCCGGATCTCCGGGATCGCGGCGAGGCCGCGGCGTACCACCGCGAGCGTGGAACCGTCGACGCTCTCGGGGTCCGCCGGCTCGGTGACGGCGGCGGTCATGCCGTGGCCCGCTCTCGCTCGTAGGCCCGGGTCAGCCGGTTGTAGCCGTCGATGCGCAGCAGGTCCGCGTGGGCGCCGACGCCGGCCACCCGGCCGCGGTCGAGGTAGACGACCCGGTCGGCGGCCGCCAGCGTCGCGGTGCTGGTGGTGACGAGGATCGTGGTGACCGAAGGCAGGTCTGCTGCGATCCTGGTCATGATCTCCTGCCGGGTGGTGGCGTCGACGGCGGAGGTCGCCTCGTCCAGCAGCAGTACCCTGGGCCGGCGCACCAGCGCCCGGGCCAACGCGATGCGTTGTCGTTCACCGCCGGACAGCGTCGCCCCGCGCTCGCCGACCCGGGTGGCCAGCCCGTCCGGCTGACCGGCTACCAGGGCGGTGGCCCGGGCGAGCCGCAACGCCTCGTCCAGCCGCTCCCGGTCGGCCGGATCGACCGCGCCGCCGGCGTCGAAGTCGAGCAGTACGTTCTCGGCCAGCGTTCCGGCGAATATGAACGCCTCCTGGAAGACCGCGGCGCAGGTCGCGACGCGGTCGGCGGCGGCGACCCGGTACAGGTCGACCCCGTTCAGCTCGACGGTGCCGCCGGTCGGGGGCAGCAGGCCGGCGAGCGCCAGCAGCAGCGTGCTCTTGCCCGAACCCGTGCTGCCGGTGATCGCGACCGTCGCGCCGGCCGGGACGTCGAAGCTCACCTCACAGAGCACCGGCGCCCCGCTCGGGTAGGCGAAGCTGAGATCGCGGACGGCCAGCGCGAGGGGGCCCGCCGGCAACGCGGGCGGATTCGGATCGGCCGCCGGGGGCGTCTGGGCCAGCACGCCTCTGACCCGGCCATACCCGGCCAGGATGCGCGGCACGTCACCGAGCAGACCGACGCCCACCAGACGCACCGGCACCACTAGTAGCGAGAACAGGTTGATGAAGCTGACCAGGGTGCCGACCGTGATCGCGCCGCTGTTCACCCGCCACGCCCCCACCACCACCATGATCAGCGAGGTGGCCATCGGGATGAGTTCGAGCAGCGTATCCAGCATCGACTCCCGGATGGCGAGGGTGATCTTGGCGTCGCGAAGGCGCGCCGCCTCGGCCGCGAACCGGTCACGCTCGGCTTCCCCGCGGCCCAGCGTCTTGACCAGGAACGCGCCGTCGAAGCTCTCGTGAGCGACCCCGGTGATACGCCCCAACCGGTCCTGGGCCTCCGCGGCGGGCGCCTCGACCTGTTTCTGGTAGTTGGCGTTCACCAGCAGCAGCGCCGGCACCATGGCACCTCCGACAAGGGCCAGGATGGGGTCCACCGCCAGCGTCCAACCTGCGGTGATCAGAAACAGGAAGATCATGCCGATCACGTGCGGGATCCGGGCTGGCAGCTCCGCCGCCGCCTCCGGGTCGGTGGTGACGTGGGCCAGCTTCTCACCGGTCGGGTTGGCCTGGTGGTAGGCCATCGGCAACGCGTCGTACCGCTCGACCACCGCTTCGCGCAGGGTCGCGTCGAAGCGGGCCCGGGTCGCCGTCTGCGTGAACCGCTGGAGCAGCTCGGCCACGCCCTGCAGCACGCCCACGGCAAGCACCACCGCCACCACCGCGACGACGGTGCCGGTGGCTACCCGGCCGTCCTCGAACCGCGGTATCACCAGGCGGTTGACGAGCACACCGAGGGTCACGGACCAGGCGACCAGGCCGCCGCCGTAGAACAGGGACGCGACCAGTCCCCACAGCATCGGCCCGGGATGGCTTCGGAAAGCGTCCGACAGCAACGCCCGGGATCGGGTGACGAGGCTGGGTTCGGATTGAGGCTTGGATTCCTTCATATCCCGTTCCTCCCAGTTACCGCCCACGATGTCAACAGGGCGCGGGGCGTCAGAAATAGGAACGGAGCTCGCCTCGGCGACGCACGTCAGTGGTCGCGCAGTGGAACGAGCCACCGAAACTGTTGAAGTGCCGGAACGGGCACGGGATCGGGGTGATGCCCCAGCTCTCGGCCAGCTCCTGCATCGGGGTGTCCTGCGCCTCCACGAGCATGTGCGTCTCGTCCAGCATCAGGACGTTCATGTTGATCCACTTGCTGGTGAAGTACAACGGGTGGCCGTCGGGGATGACCGGCTCCGGCGCGTGGCGCACGTCCCAGTCCTTGAACTGACTGGGCACCTCCACCACGCGGTCGGGCTGGATGAGCAGCTTGCCCGGCGCGAGCGGCATCAGGCTGGCGTCGATGTGCATCGGGTGGTCGTCCGCCAGCTCGACGACGTGCACCTGATAGCCGTCGCCGATCTCCCGGCGCACCCACTCGATGCCCATCATGTTCGTGACGTGGCTGCGCTGCACGAAGATGTCGCGGCCGCAGCGCATGAAGTCGGCCGCGTCGAAGGTCGGCTCGAACTCGGTGATGACCGACCGGAACGGCTCGCCTTCGGGCTGATCGGTCCAGCCCTCGACGTACAGCTCGTCGCTAAGCTCCGGCCGCGGGCCGGCGGTCCACCGGGCACCGGCCTGGAAGTACTCCTTGAGCAGCGGCCGGAACGCCGAGCTGGCGAAGTAGCGGGACCGCCACGCCATCGGGGCCTCGATGATCGTCTCGCCGATCACCAGCAGCAGGTCGCGCGGCATGGCGTCGTAGAGACCGGTGCCGGACCACCCCGGCGCGCCGAAGGACTGGCCGTGGTCGCGTGGGTCGGGTCGGCGGACCCGCACGCCGGCGTCTTGCAGGATCTCCACGAGCTGTTCGAGCTCGTCGCGGGCCGCGGCGATCTCTGCGGCCGGGAACGGACGCCCGGCCTGCGCACGGAGCACCGCGCGCTGGGCCACCGACAACGGGGCGGACGTCACCGTGTCGTACGGCGGGAAGTGCGCACCGTCGACGAGGCCGACGATGACCTCCTCCAGCGGATCCCATTCGTTGTAGGCGCTGACCGGAGACCCGGTCACGTCCTTCGACTCAGCCACTGTGTGTCCTCCGCTTCTCCGAGATGTAGAACCCATGACTGTTCATCAACGGGGATTGCTCATGGCAGCCCGCAGGCTGGCCGGGCGCATGTCCGTCCACAACTCGCCGATGCGCGCCAGGCAGTCCTCCCGCGACGCCGGTTCGCCGACCGGCTGCCAGCCGTCGGGCACCGGTCGATCGGCCCGCCAGATCGAGTACTGCTCCTCGTGGTTGCGCACGACCAAGTACGACTCGTCGACCTCGCTCATGACGGCCTCTCGCTCTCGATCCGGGCCGCGCGGTTTTCGCCAGACCCCGAATACCGGTCGTCGGACCCCACGGTGGCCGGCCCCGCACCGGACGGCGCCGACAGGACGGCACGGGCCAGCGACCCGCCGTCCTTGGCGATGGCCGTGATGATCTGCTTGGTGCGGAACGGAAGAAGCGACAGCAGCGTGTCGCCGAGCCCCTGGGTCGCCTCGGCGAAGCCCTGCAGGTAGAGGCCGCAGGTCAACTCCTCGGTGGTTCGCACCCGGTGATCGCGCGAGACCACCGGGCGACCGGCGCTGTCGGTGTCCAGATAGGGCAGCACGTCGCGGTACATCGCCGGGTCCAGGTCGCGCCGGTACCCGGTGGCCAGCACCAGGCCGGCGGCCTCGATCACGCGGGACCCACGGTCGAAGCGGCTGTCGACCCCGATCCGGATGTGCGTCCCGCCGACCTCGGCGCTGGTCAGCCGGGAGCCGTCGTACACCACCAACCGGGTCCGGCCGCGTACCTCGTCGGCATAGACCAGCCGGTAGAGGTCGTCGAGGAAGCGCGCCTCGACCACGCCGTAGTTGGTGGACCGCAGGCTGGTGGCGTAGTCGCGTCGGTTGGCCTCGTTGCGGGAGTAGAACTCGTCGGCGTTGGCCTCGAAGAACTGCTCGTTCGCGAACGGGTTGTTGTCGGTGGCACGCAGCGAGTTGCCGGGTAGCACCAGGTGGACGCGCGCGTTGCGGTACCGGTCCAGCAGGAAGTAGGCGATCTCACCGGCGCTCTGCCCGTCGCCGGCGACCGCGAACTCCCAGTCCCGGTCGCGGTCGGCGAACCTGGTCGGGAACGTGGAGAGGAACGCGCTGGAGTGCACCACGGTCTCGCCTAGGGTCACCGATTCCGGTACCCGGGGCACGCCGCCGAGCGCGTGCACCACGTTGCGGGCGTGGTATTCGAGGACCGCACCGGTCGTGGTGTCCGTCACGTACACGCGGAAGAGCGACAACGTTCCGTCTTCGTCATGGACCGGGGTCACGGTGCGGATCGAGGAGTTGTAGCGCACCTGATCGGCGAACTGCGCCGCGACCCAACGGAGGTAGTCCTGGAACTCCAGCCGAGTCGGCCGGAACTCGGCCAGGTTGACGAACTGCTCCAGACGACCTTTCGCTTTCTCGTACTGAAGAAACGTGAACGGGCTGGCCAGGTTGCGCAGCGACACCAGGTCCTTCAGGAACGAGATCTGCATCCGCGCACCGTCGATGAGCATGCCCTCGTGCCAGCGCGTGTCCGGAGTCCGCTCCAGGAACAGGCAGCTGCGATCCGGCGCGATCTCCTGGGCGGCGATCGCGAGTGCGATGTTCGACGGTCCGAAGCCCAGCCCGATCACGTCGTACGGGTCGTCCGGCGTGCCGAGATTTTTCACGTGGCGCTTCCTCCTCATCCGCCTGCGCGGCTCATCCGGCGACCCGCGGCGCTGCCGAGCGCACGGCGGTGCGACTGGTGTCCAGGAAGCCGACGACCGCCGGCACCGGAGACACGACGCGACCGGCCTCGTCGAGCCGCTGCCGGTACTGCGCCGCGACCTCGGGCAACCGGGTCCAGTGCGTCGCGGGCCGTAGGTGGTGCTCCTGGTGGTACCCGTCGTTGAAGGAGAGCCGGTTGTACAGCCGGCCGTAGTGGCTGACCGAGTTCGCATACCGGCTGTCCGGTTCGGCACCGAAGTGCCGGTAGTAGTTCTGGACGTTGACCAGGGTGAGGGCGACCGCCATGGCCGGCAGATAACACAGCAGCGTCCACTGCCAGGACACCGCGGCGAGCAGGCCGACGAACGCCAGCTGTGCGAGCCGGTCGTAGCGGATCTGAGCCAGCTCGGCCCGGTGCCGATCCGGGTGTCGAGCGGCCAGTCCGCGCAGCGTCGTCTCCCGTCGGCCGACACCGCACATCCGGCGCAGCGACGCCCAGACGACGACGTAGTCCTGCAGCGAGGCGATCAGGCTCCGGCCCAGGTACAGCCAGAGCGGGGCGTGCCCGTCGTTGCGGCCGTACCGGTAGGTGGAGCTGCGGTCGGCGGTGGTCCCGTCGCGCTTGCGGTCGTTGTTGTAACGGTGGTGGTTGCGGACGTGGGTTAGATGGTAGGCCTGCACCGACTGCGCGATGTTCGCCGAACTCACCATCGACACGACCGTGTTCAGCCGGTCGTCGGCGAACCACGGCTGGTGCACGAACAGGTGCGTCACCACGATCAGCGAGTACGTCATCAGCACTGCGACCAGGGCGGTCGAGCCGAGCCGCGGCCACAGCCCGTCCGGCGTCACCGCGGCGAGCGCGATCGTGCCGGCGAACTGCGCGAGACAGATCGCGAGCAGGATGGCGTCGACCGAGCTGGTACGCCATAACCGGCGGGGCTTGCCGTCGACCATGTCACCATCGCCTTTCGAGGAGGGGTCTCGACGAGGGGAATCCCGCCAAGACGGTTTGGTTCTGCCGGGTGCCGCCCGAGAAGTTCGGTTGACCATAAGTGGCGCCGGGCGCACCGGAGCAGTCACCTGAACCGGCGACGCCTGCCGCGATGCGGCGAACGGGCTCTCCGAAGTCGATCAGGGGACGACCCGCATCCAGTTCCGGACGTCGGTCGCGCGGCCGTACTGCAGGTCCAGCAGGCGAGCCCGCAACCGTGCGGTGATCGGGCCGATGCCACCGTCGCCGACGGTGAAGTCCTCCCCGTGGTACCGGACCCGGTCGATCCCGGCGATCGTCGCGGCGGTCCCGCAGGCCAACGCCTCGCGGAGCCGGCCGGTGGACGCGTCGTGGCGCCACTGCTCAGCGGTGTAGGGGGTCTCTTCAACCTCATGACCGGCCTCGGCGGCCAGCGCGATGACCGAATCCCTGGTGACGCCGGCGAGAATCGTGTCCGACAGCGGCGGGGTCGTGATCCGGCCGTCGTCAAAGACGAAGAAGATGTTCATGCCGCCGAGCTCTTCCACGTAGCTGCGTTGCGCGGCGTCCAGGAAAACCACCTGGTCATATCCCGACGCCAGGGCCCGGCTGTACGCGGGCAGCGCCGCGGCGTAGTTGCCGCCGCACTTGGCAGAACCGGTGCCGCCCGGTGCCGCCCGGGCGTAGTCGTGGGCGATCTCGACCGAGATGGCACCCGACCCGGCGAAGACCGGCTGAACCGGAGAGGCGATGACGCAGAAGAGGTACTCCCGGGCCGGACGCACGCCCAGATACGGCTCGGTCGCGACCATGAAGGGACGCAGGTACAAGCTGCTGCCGTCGGTCGCCGGCACCCAGTGCCGATCGGCGGTCACTAGTTCCTCCACCGCCCGGACGAACAGCTCACCCGGCAGTTCCGGCATGGCCAGCCGGCGGGCCGACCGCTGGAATCGGGCGGCGTTCGCGTCCGGCCGGAACAGCAGGACCTCACCCCCGGGTCCGCGGTAGGCCTTCAGCCCTTCGAAGATGGCCTGGCCGTAATGCAGCACGGCCGCCGCCGGTGACATCGCCATCGACCCGAACGGCTCCACCTTCGCGCTGTGCCAGTCCGCACCGGCCCGATAGCGGATGGAGACCATGTGATCGGTGAAGACGCTGCCGAAGCCAGCTCCGTCGGCCACCGGCTCGGCGGGATCGCGCGGCGCTGCCGGCTCGATCCGTTCGAAGGTCAATCCTGATCTGTACTCGGTGTTCGTCACTGTCGCCTCTTTCGGAGTTCGCCGCAAACGTTGCCAGTGCCGGCCGTCCCGGCGCAGTCACGTGAACCTGCGACGCGATCGACAAGCTCGCCCGACTCCCCAAAGCCCGGGACTGTCTGCCGGCGGCCGGCGCGGTCAGGCTGAGCGGGCGAGATTCAATAATCAGCGGAACAGATAGTGGACCTGTGAATTTAAATCGCCGGGTAATCGTTTTCGAGGCAGCGGATCTGGAGGCCGAGAGCACGTTCTGGGCAGGACTGCTGGGCGGCACCGTGGAGACCAAACAGACCTGGCATGACGTCTTGGTCGACGGGGATTGGCACCTGGCTGTGCAGCTCAGGCCCAATTACGTGCCGCCGGCATGGCCGGACGGCACGCCGTCGCAACAGGTCCACCTCGACTTCTACCTCGAAGACCTCGAGGCCGCGCACGAGAAGGCGCTCGCGTTGGGCGGGCGGCTGCTGCGGTCGGCCGACGATCCGGCCGCTCACACCGGGTTCCGGGTCTACGCCGATCCGGCCGGCCATACCTTCTGTCTCGCCTGGCCCTAGGTCGGTCCTGTCCCGCCCGGACGCGGCGCCGTGCCGGGCACCGGCGCAGCCCCTTTACGGGACACGGCAACCCCCTCGAACCGGCATTAGGTTTCTAGTAGGGGCGGATCTCCGGCAATCCGGGATTGCGGTCCGCCGACGAAGGAGGCCTCAAGCGTGGTTCGGCAGAGCGAGTTGTTGACGCCCCAGTCGATGGACTATCTCAGATTCTTGGATCGCGGGGAGATGGTGTATGTCCCTTACCTGATGTACTTCAACCAACCCAACTTCCGGTCTGACGTGATAAATACCGACCGATACGGATTCCGGTTTGCGCACGGTGCGAACGGCCGTGCCTCGGTCGCCGGCGGCGACCGCCAGGACGGGCCGGTGCGCCTGCTGGTGGGTGGTTCGGGGGCGCTGGGTTACGGCGCCACCAGCGACGCGGACACGGTCGCCTCCCGGCTCTGGTCCAAGCACGCCCCGGCGCGGCCCTGGCTCAACTTCGGCGCGCCGTACTTCAACTCGACCCAGGAGTTGATGCTGTTCGTCCTCTACCGGCACCTGCTGCCGCCGCTCGATGAGATCGTCATCTTCAGCGGTTTCAACGACCTCGTGATGGCGCAGCTGACCAACCTTCCACTGCACGGGCTGGGACCGTTCTTCTTCTGCAACGAGTACTTCGAGAAGATGCAGGAACTGCGGCAGCGCTACGCGAAACCGGTGAAGGGCCCGCGCTGGGGGCGGACCGCGGCCAAATTTTCGGCGGCAACCGAAGAGCCGGCGAAGCCGGCCCAGCCGACCGCGGCGAGCATGATCGAGGCGGCCGTCGACCTCACCGTGCGCCATCTGGACAGCTGGCTCGTACTGGCCACCGCGACCGGGGCCCGGGTCAGTTTCGTCCTGCAACCACTGGCGAGCTGGGTCCGGGCTGAGCCGGCCCCGCAGGAGAAGCTGCTGTTCGAGGAGTTCGACGAGGTCTCGGAGTACGGGTCCTGGGAGGAGCGCTACGGCGAGGTCGGCAGCATCGCGACCGGAGCGGCGTACGCGGCGGTTCTGGGCACGGCCTGCGCGCAGCGGGGCATTCCATTCGTGGACACCGTCTCCGGACTCGCCGCGGCGACGGGTCCGTCCGACTGGCTCTTCGTCGATCGCGGGCACTGCACGGACGAGGGCTACGACCTCGTCGCACAGTTGCTCGCGGAGAGCCTGGAGCTGACATGACTCATCGACCTCCGCGCCCTCCCGAGGGGAGGTGATGTCGCAGTGGCCTTTCTACACAAGGCGATAGCCCGGCTCTTTCGACGTAAGAAGAGGAAGAAGCGCGATGCCTCCATCTACCCGATGTTCTGATCTGCCGGACGACGACGGCCCGAGCCTGTCGGTCCGGGCTATGTTTGCGCGGGCCTGCGACCCGGAGAGCGCGTCGCTGCCCTACGAGCTGCGCCCGGCCGTCGACGCCGAGCTGGACCGCGCCGACGACGATGCTGCGCGCGCGTCGGTCCGGGCGTGGGCCGACGGGCAGCGGGCGCGCTTCGCGGCCATGTTCGTCACCGCCGAGCAGGAGGGTTGCGCCGATACCCTGGTCCGCCGGGCAAGCCTGGCCTGCGCTCCGCTGGCCACGCTGTCAGGTGCCTGGCTCCAGTGGATGACCGAACCGGGCAACGCCGACGAGGCGGTCGCCATGCGGCTGCTCGCACTGTTCGCCGGCGACGTCGGCGCCGGGCATCCACACGCGTCCCGGGGCAGCGCGTACCTCGGGCTGCTGCAGCATCTGCGGGTGGCCGCGCATGCGCTGCCGGCCAGCCGGCTGGCGCAGGACCGGCGGATCGGCGACGACTCCTTCTACCTGCCGGCGGTCGCGTTGTCGATGAGCCGGCGCCCGGACGACTACCGGGGGGAGATCATCGGTCTGGATCTGTGTCTGCGGGAGACCGGCCTGCTCCCACCGCTGGAGGGCGTCCGGCAGCGACTCCCGCATGCCGTCGACTGGGTCGCGGTGGATCCGGGTCGGGCGCGCGTGCCGGCAGGTCCGTCGGCGCTGGCGGACGCCCGGGCCGCAGCGGCCGCGTTCATCGGGTCTGCCGGCGCGACCGGCGCGACCGCGATCGAGCGCGGCTTCGCCTGGACGGCTGGCGCGCTGCGGCGGTGGTGCGACGAGGTGTACAACGAGCTCGACGCCGCGCGCGACCCGGCGTTCGAGATGGCAGAGCTGGTGCAATCGCGGGCCCGGGAGGCGTCGGCGTACCACGACCGGTTCGTGCTGCAGGGCCGGTCGCTCCAGGAGTGGCTGAGCGAGGCCCGCACCGACCCGGTGCCCTTCCTGACCGCGCTGGCGAACAGTCGGCTTGTCCGGGCGGGCCGGTCTGAGGCAAGCCGCCTGACCGGCGCGCTGGTGTCCGAGGACGGCCAGATGTTCCGGGTGTTCCCCGATGACGACCTGGCAATCATCAATCGATGGATCGACGCGTTGCCGGCCGATCCGGTGGAGCGGTCTCGGCAACGACCACCGGCGCAGCAGCCGCGCCGGATCGTCCTCGAACCGGCGCCGCGAACCGATCACGACGACGCCGGGCCGGCCGACATCCGGCAGGCATACACCGCACTGCTGCGGCGCACCATCACCCCGGCCACCGGCCGGTACGCGCTGCGATACGTCGAACTGTGGCTCGCCCGCTCCCGCCATGGCATGCGGCGGTCCGACCAGTCGCTGCCCGCGCAGCCACCGGCGGACGGTCTGCGGTCGTGGCTGCTCGACCAGCACGACCTGCACAACAGCGAGTTCCACCATGGCCTGGGCGATCCCCTGCCCGAACGAGCCGACCTGATCGACTCGACCCTGCAGCTCGCGCCGCTCACCCTCATCGACGGCGCCTGGCTGGCCGGTTACACCGACTACCAGCTGGCCTCCTCCGAGCGCGGGCACTTCCTGTTCCAGACCTATTTCGACGAGCTCGGCAACGGTGACCTGAACCTGAACCATCCGCTGATCTACCGCACGGTGCTTCGGGAGATGGACATCGACCTGCCGCCGACCCGGGCCCCGGAGTTCGCGGCCTGGCCCGGGTTCCAGGAGCGTTCGCTGACTCTGCCGGTCTACTGGCTGGCGATCGGCCGGTTCCCGCGCACGTTCGAGGCGGAGATCCTCGGCCTCAACCTGGCAATGGAACTGTCCGGTGTCGGCGGTAGCTACCGGCGCGGCCGGCAGGCGCTGACGCAGTACGGCTTCAGCACCAGGTTCGTCGACATCCACAACACCATCGACAACGTCGCGACCGGGCACTCCGCCTGGGCGGCCGACGCCATCGACGGCTACCTGGCGGAGCAGCCGCCCACGGCCCGGGAATCCTCCTGGGACCGGATCCGGGCCGGCTACCGCTCGTTGAACCCGCCTTCGGGCTTCTGGGCGCGCACCGCGGGTCGCCGAGCACGCAACACTCGAAGTGAGGTGCCATCGCATGTCTGATCTGGTTCTCGGTATCTCGGCCTACTACCACGACAGCGCGGCGGCGCTGGTCAGCGACGGCCAGCCGGTCGCGGCCGCACAGGAGGAGCGGTTCACCCGCAACCGCCACGACTCCGCCTTCCCGGCCCGCGCAGTCGCCTACGCACTCGGCGAGGTCGGCGCCACCCTGGCCGACGTCTCGGCGATCGCCTACTACGAGGACCCGGCGCTAAAGTTCCGCCGCGTCATGGCGACGTATCTCGGCGCGGTCCCGCACGGGTTGGCCTCGTTCCGGGACACCCTGCCCGGCTGGTGGACGTCCAAGCGGCGCATCCAGGACGTCGTGCGCCGCGAGCTCGAAGGGTTAGACCTGGGACCGGTACCGCAGATCCACTGTCGCCAGCACCACGAGTCGCACGCGGCGTCGGCGTTCTTCGCCAGCCCGTACGAGTCGGCCGCGGTGCTGTGCATCGACGGTGTCGGCGAGTGGGCCACCACCACGCTCTGGCACGGGCAGGGCACCCGACTCACCCCGCTGGCCGAGATCCGGTTTCCGCACTCGCTCGGACTGCTCTACTCGGCCTTCACCTATTTCTGCGGGTTCAAGGTCGACTCCGGCGAGTACAAGCTGATGGGGCTCGCACCCTACGGCGAACCCCGGTACGCCGACCTGATCCGGAAACGGCTGATCGACGTCAAGCCGGACGGCTCGTACCGCCTGAACCTGCGCTACTTCGAGTTCCTGCGCGGTCAGGTGATGACCGGCCGCGGCTTCGAGAAGCTGTTCGGCGGTCCGCGGCGCGAGCGCGAGGGTGAGCTGACCCAGCGTGAGTTCGACCTGGCCTCGTCCGTGCAGCTGGTGACCGAGGAGGTGGTTCTCAAGCTGGCGCGAACCGCCCGCGCGCTGACCGGGGAGTCCCGGTTGTGCCTGGCCGGCGGTGTCGCCCTGAACTGCGTCGCCAACGGCAAGATCGTCGCCGGCTCGGTCGCCGACGAGATCTGGGTCCAGCCGGCGGCCGGGGATGCCGGCGGCGCGTTGGGCGCGGCACTCGCGGTCGCGCTCGACCGGGGGGCCGAACGCGCCCATGTCGGCGCTGGGTCCGACGCCATGTCTGGCTCGCTGCTGGGACCGGCCTACCGCGACGACGAGATCGAGGCCTACCTCAAAGAGGGGGGCATCCCGCATCGGCGGGTCGAGCCGGCGGAGCTCACCACCGAGGTCGCGAAGGCGATCGCCGCGGGCAAGGTCGTGGGATGGTTCCAGGGCCGGATGGAGTTCGGCCCGCGGGCCCTCGGCGCGCGGTCGATCCTTGGCGACGCGCGCGATCCGCGTACCCAGTCGGTGATGAACCTGAAGATCAAGTTCCGGGAGTCCTTCCGTCCGTTCGCGCCGTCCGTGCTCGCCGATGACGCGAAAGACTTCTTCGATCTTCCGCAGGACAGCCCGTACATGCTCCTGGTTGCGCCGGTCGCTGCGGCAGCTCGCCTCCCCGTCGAGGCGGACTCCAGCCACGCCGGCGGAGCCCGATCATCGAGTGCGGCCCGCCGTACCGGTCTCGATCTGCTCAAGGTGCCCCGGTCGGTGATCCCGGCGGTCACCCACGTGGACTACTCCGCCCGCGTGCAGACCGTGCGCCAGCCGGACAATCCCCGCTACCACCAGCTGCTCCTCGCACTGAAGCAGCAGACCGGCAGCAGCGTGCTGGTCAACACGTCGTTCAACGTCCGCGGCGAACCGATCGTGAACACTCCGCACGAGGCCTACACGTGTTTCATGCGGACCGACATCGACATGCTCGCGCTTGGCGGATTCCTGCTGCAGAAATCTGATCAGCCCGAGTGGAAGGAAGAGCTGGACTGGCGCACCGAAGTCCCCCTCGACTGACCACACCCGCCTGCCTCACCGAAGGAAACCAAGATGCGCAAAGCCCTGCTCACGATCGCCTACGTCCTGCTCGTCATCCCGGCCGGCCTGCTGGCTCGGGTTCTGCAGGACCCGATGCAACGGTCCTGGTCGCGGCGTTGCCAGAGCTACTGGCAGATGACTGCTGGCAGCACTCGGCCGACTCCCCGCTGGCCGATCATCCTGAACTAGGCACCGCCCCATCAGCGACCGCCCGCTCGGCGGGCGGACCGCGGCATAGGCCGGATCTGGTCGCTCGGCGAGCCCGGGCGCCTCGTCGGTCAGGTCGAGGCGCCCGGTTCGGTCGCGCGTGCCGAGCCGGAATTTCAGACCATCACCGTGGCGGTCACACACCGACGCCGATGGGATCGGCAGCGGTGACCTCCCGCTGCGCGGGTAGCGATCGATAGATCTGCTCCAACCCGCCCGCAGCGCCGCCGAGCCGCGGCAGGGCCGCGTACACCGGGTCGCGGCGCAGGATCGCGTCAACCTCGCGCAGCCGCCACATCGGCGTCCGGGGAAACAGGTGGTGGACCAGGTGGAAGCCCTCGCCGTCCTTCTCTCCCAGCAGAAAACGGGTGGCCAGTCCGTAAACCCGGTTCCAGGTCATGTAGATGTCCACCCGGGGAGCCGTCTCGATGATCGGGAAGTGCTCCATCAGCTCAGCCGCCGCGCCGATCCACACCTGCGTCGTGACGAGCGGTACCACCCACAGCAGCAGCAACCACTGCCACCAGCCACCCAGGGCGGCCCAGGCGAGCACTGCCGCCAGCAGAACCAGCCGGAGCACCCGCTCGCCCGGGCGCTCGGCGGCGGCCAGGATGCGGTGTCGCAGCAGGTAGAGCACATACGAGGCGGTGGCCCGCGGCGTCACCACCCGCCACAGGTACCGGCGCAGCGCCCGCCGGCTCAGATTGTCGCCGCACAGCCCGTTGTCCCGGTATTGGCGGTAGTCCGGGTCCCGGTCCGGATCGCCCAGCCGGCCGTGGTGCTCGCCCAGATGCGAGGCCCGGTAGCCGGTATAGCTTTGCAGCACCGGATATCCGCCAAGGACCGCACCGATCATGCTGCCTACCCGATGATTGGCCATGAACACCCGGTGCGTCGCCATGTGCAGCATGCCGGCGACCCCCCGCTGCCGGCCGCCGATGAAGAAGACCGCCACCAGGTACCCGGGCACCGCCAGCCACCAGGGGGCGTGCTGCCACAACAACACCGAGGCCGTGCACCAGAAGGCGATCCAGGCCCAGTGCTCGACAGCCTCGAGCGGCCCGTGCCAGTTATCCGGCCGGGACGCCACCCGGACGGCGGCGAGGATCTCCGGCGCGAAGCGATACCGCTCCGCCAGTTCCGAATTGCTCACGATTTCTTCCCTTCACTCATCGGTTTCCAACCGCGACTTTGCTCAGTTAGCCATTGCGTCCACGGTGTCGGCGAATCAGCCGGTCTGGTGAGACTGCTTCATGTGACATCTCGTGGTGAGGCCGCTTGGATAGCGTCGGCCGACGACGTTTGTTTGCAGCAATCTGTCCTTCGAGCAGGCACGCACAGCAGGAGGTAGGCATGACGGGTGTGGTCAACGTCGACAACCACGGGCTCAACCCAGAGCACCTGCCGCCCAGCTGCTACGGGTTGCGGCTGATGGGCAAGGCCCGGGTCACCAATCCGTCTGGAGCGGGTCTCAAGCGCCGGGTTGGGGATGTGGCCGCCTACGGCAACTACGCGTTCCTCACCGCGTGGCGGGAACCGACCTGGCAGCGGACCGGTGTCCACGTCATCGATGTCAACAGCCCGGCGGAACCGTTCGAGGTGCTGAGCGCGTTCATGGAGACCACGCCGGGCAACTACGTCGGCGACGGCCCGAGCGTGCTTGAGATCGACAACGAGTACTTCAGCGGCGCGCTGCTCATCTTTGGCAATGAGGTCTCTGCCCAGGCCGACGCGCCGGACCCGACCGGACCCGGTCAGCGGGGCGGTATCAACGTTTACGACATCTCTGATCCGGAGCATCCCGAACTGCTGGCCGCGCACGCCGGCAACTACACCGATGCCGATGGCGAGCCCGCCGACCAGGCCATGGTGGTGTACTTCAGCGCTGCCTGGACCGACAGCTTCACCGGCCGCAGCTACGTCGGCCTGGTCACCGACAAACCCACCACGGACATCGACATCGTGGAGATCACCGACCCGCGCAATCCGGTGATGGTCGACAGCCTCGACCTGAAGGCGGCGCCGTTCGGGGTTACCCAGGACACCGCGCGAGGGCTCACCTCGCTGTTCGGGCACGCAGTCGGCGTGCGCCGCGTCGGCGACCGCTACGTGATGAGCGCGACGTACTGGGACGGCGGCTACGTGCTGCTCGATGTGACCGACCCGGCCAAGGTCTCGTTGATCGCCCGGACCGAGTACGCCGAGTACGACGAGGAGCGGGCCAAGCACGCGGAGAAGATCTCGCCGAAAGGCAACGCCGAACACTGCGAACTCTCCCCCGACGCCGACTATCTGGTGGGGGCCGACCAGGACTTCAATCCGTATCGGCTGCTCGGCACGATCACCTCGGGTCCGCACGCCGGCACGCAGTACATCGCGACGTGGGGTCCGGACACCGCACCGGTCGACGCCGACGACGGACTCTCCGGTACCACGACCCTCGTTGGCTTGGGCTGCCCGGGAACGGTGGCGCCCGGTCGCGGGATCGCGCTCATCGAGCGGAACGCCTCGATCCTGACCGGCGGGTCGGCCGAAGGCTGCTCGTTCCAGGAGAAGCTGAACGCGGTCACCGAGGCCGGTTATCAGGCGGGCATCATCTTCAACCACCAGGGCCCGGATGCCATGCAACAGTTCCCCCCGGGTGCCGAGGGCAGCATCCCGTTGCTGTTCGTCAACCGGCTGACCGGCCTGCAACTGCTCGGCGTGCCGGGGGTGACCGAGGCAACTGCCGGCACCACCCCGACACCGACCACGCCGGAACCCTCACGGATCGAGATCAAGTCGGTGTTCGACGGTTGGGGTTACCTCCGGCTCTACCAGACCGACATCCCGCAGCCGGCCGGCACCGGTTCGATGACGCACCTCGACACCTATGCCATCCCCGAGTCACAGGACCCGGCGTTCGCCACTGGTTTCGGCGACCTCTCGGCCTCCCACGTAGCGATCGACCCGGACCGCAACCTGGTCTACGCCACCTTCTTCACCGGCGGCCTCCGGGTGCTGAGCTACGGCGAGGATGGCCTGCGGGAGGTCGGCTCCTTCAGCGAACCGGGCAATGATTTCCTGGGCGTCGCGGTCCACAAGATCGGCGAGAAGAACTTTGTCCTGGTCAGCGACCGGAACTTCGGGCTCTACATCTTCGACGTCTGACGCGACGACTGCGAGGCCTGCCGATCAGGCGGGGCTGAAACCCACTTGGGCGGCGATCGCGCCCTCGATGGTCCGCACCGCCTGCAGAACTGCCTCGGGCCCGTCGACGACGCCCTCGACGACACCTATCGTGCCGAGGCTGCCCTGCCGCCAGTCCACCTGATCGCCGGGCTGGGCATGCAGTGCCACCGTGGTGATCTCCGGGCGCTCGACCAGGTTGACGACCTCGCCCCAGGACGCGAGCCGCCAATCGCCGACCGGCGGCAAGATCTAATAGCTGAAGGCGACCGCGCTGGGCTCGCGCACCGGTATCTTCGGCCGCCGGCCGACGGCTGTGTCGAACGCCAGCCGGACCGCCTCGACACCGAACGACCGGTACAACAACGCCGCGACATAGCCGCCGAGCCGGCCGTTTACCTCGATCACCACCGGCCCGGCGGCGGTCAACTTCAGCTCGACGTCCACCCAGCCGTCGCACAGCCCGAGCGCTGCGCAGGCCGCCGCCGAGATCCGGCAAACCTCGGCCGCAGCAGCCTCGGACAGCGTGGCGGGTATCAGGAAGCCGCGTTCCCGGAACGGATCCACCAGCGGCAGCCGGCCGGTCACCACTTGGTAGGCGATTTCGCCGCGCCACAACAGCAGCTCGCACGAGACGTAGTCGCCGAAACCCGGCCCGGCAATGTCTGGGCTGCCGATCAGCATCTCCTCGAGCAAAAACTGCTCGACCTCGCCGCTGGCGAAGCCGTCGCTGGCGTGCAGCAACGCCTGCTGCGGCTCGTCCAACCGGTACACATGCCGGCTACCAGCGCCCCGGATGGGCTTGAGCACCGCCGGCGTGCCCACCTCGGCGAGTGCCGCCGCGATCTGCTCGGCCCGGTCGATCACTCGGAACCGCGGCACCGGCAGACCAGCCGCATCCAGCCGCTGCCGTTGAAGGAACTTGTCGGTGGCACCTCGCACCGCCTCATCCGAGTGGTATCGCAGCCCGAGTCGCCGCGCCACCCTCGCGGCCAGCGGCAGGTCCGGATCGGCGAACGAGACGATTCCCGCCGGTCCCCGGGCCTTGAGCTCGGCCACGCCGGCCTCCTCGTCGGTCATGTCGACGACATCGCCGAGCGCCTCCAGCAGCTCGAGCAGGCCTGGCCGCATCCATCCGACCGGAGCGGCGAAGACCAGCTCATAGCCGTCCGCGGCGGCGGCCAGCTCGATCGGCAGGGCCGAGCCCTCGCTGTACACGACCACCAGCACCGGGTCTCCCATTGAGCCTCTTCCTTTCACTCGGTGCCCCCGCTGGGGGCGCCCGGTAACCGGCCGTCGGCGCGGCCCGCGTCTCGCTAACTACTGGCTTCCAACTGATGCTCAGGCACAGTTAGACATCCGAGTCACGATGTCGGCAACCAGCTCAGCCTCCCTAGCCCGGAGGTAGAAATGGTCGCCGTCGAAGCGCCGCCAGGTTGCCCCGCCCGAGGTCAGCTCGCTCCAGGCCGCCAGCTCCTGCGGTGCCGCGGCGGGCTCCGCGCGGCCGTGATAGCTGACGATCGGGCAGCGCAGCCGGACGGGCTCGGCCAGCTCGTACGCCATTGCGGCGCGGAAGTCGGCCACCAGCATGGGCAGCACGAGTTCGCGCAGCTGCGGATGGTCGAGCACCTTCGGCTCGATCCAGCCGGTGTCCCGGATCGCGGCCTCCACGGTGGCGTCGTCGAGGCCGTCTAGGAACGGCGTGTGCCGGTGCGGCGCGAGCTGGCCGGAGACGAACAGTGCCGCGGGAGAGGGCCCGCTGCCTGCCTCCAACCGCACCGCGCACTCGTAGGCGACCATGCCGCCCATGCTGTGCCCGAACATGTACAGGGGCAGGTCGGTGTAGGGCGTGAGCGCGGCAGTCACGGCATCGGCCATCATCGCGACCGACGGCAGGCACGGCTCGGCGATCCGGTCCTGGCGCCCCGGGTACTGCACGCACAGCAACTCGACCCAGTCCGGCAGCCGGTCGGCCCAACCCGCGTAGGCGGTGGCCGTGCCGCCGGCGTGCGGCAGGCACACCAGTCGGGCCCGCGGATCGGCGACCGGGCGTGGCCGGCGCAGCCACCGTGCCGACGTGCCGAAGGTGCCCGTTGTCGTAGGTGCGGTCATAGCGGTACTCCCGTCAATCGCCGGTCTGAGGCCAGAATCCGGATATGTTTCACTGCGAGGGATGCGTCTGGGACACGCTCCCGATGAATGGTGCCCCGACCACGGAGCCGGTCGCGATTGGTGGCCGGCTGGATCCGGCCACCGTTATCGGCGGCTATCGGCACGGCGTGTTCGCGATGCCGGCCGGCTCGCCGGCCGAGATCGAGGTGAACCATTTCCTGCACGAGGATGCGGTGGCCGCCGGGACGACTGTGGTGCTCGACTCCCCGCTGCCCGACCCGTACGCCCTGACCTGGTGGTCCCCGGATCCGCGTCCGGTCATTCCGTACGGCCGGTTTGCCAAGCCGCGCAGCCTGATGCGGCTGCTGCGCAACCGGCTGACCTGGACCACGACAGCCAACCAGGCCTTCGATCGGGTGCTCGCCGAGTGCCGCCGCGACCGCACGCCCGAATGGCTAACCGAGGAGTTGTGCGAATGCATGCTGCAGCTGAACGAGCTGGGCTGGGCCCACAGCGTCGAGGTGTGGGACGGCGACGAGCTGGTCGGCGGCGCCGTCGGTGTCGGCACTGGCGCGGTGTTCTCCCTGGACACCTGCTTCCACCGGCAGACCAACGCCTCGAAGGTGGCGCTGCTCGACATGGAGCACCGGTTGGCCGGTACCGGCGTGACGCTGCTGGACGTCGAGTGGCACAGCGACCGCACCGAGCGGCTCGGGGCCAGGCCGGTACCGCGCCAGGACTTTCTGGCAGCCCTGGCCAGCGGCGGCGGCGGCGGCCCGGTCCGGCTCGCCGACGGCAGGGCGGAGGTGCGCCGGCTGGGGTTCTTACGCGCGCCGGCCGAGTGAGCGTTCGTCCCCTGAACGAGTGATTTCCGTGCTCCGTCCGGTCGGCCAGGATGGCAGGAGACCGTCGCGTCAGCCCGACATCCGGGCCGCGTCGACGAACGGAGGTTGCTTCAGTGCCGCTCGACACTCCTCGATCGTCTGACGAACCGCGATCGCGTGCCTACGTGCAGCCGTACGCCGAACCGGCCGGCACTCAGTCCCCGGAGTCGGGCAAGCCCGATGATGTCGTCCGACTGCCGATCTCCGCAGTCGCCGACGCCGACTCGCCGAGGTCCACCGGTGTCGACCCGGCGCACGCGACCTCACTCGCACAGGCGGAGGCGGAATTGCCGCCGATCGTGGTGCACCGGGCCACGCTGCGGGTGATCGACGGCATGCACCGGCTCACCGCCGCACGGCTGCGCGGCGAGCCGGAGATCTCAGCGACGCTGTTTGACGGCAGCGCCGACGAGGCGTTCCTGCTGGCCGTCCGGCTCAACGTGTCACATGGCCTGCCGCTCACGATCACCGACCGGCGAGCCGCGGCGGCCCGGATCATCCGTACCCACTCGCGACTGTCCGACCGCGCGATCGGCCACATCGCCGGACTGGCCGGCAAGACCGTCGCGGCGCTGCGTCGCGAACTCGAGGAACCGCCGGTGTCGGCGCGGATCGGCCGGGACGGCCGGGTGCGTCCGGCGAACGGCGCGGCCGGTCGACAGGCCGCGGCCGACTTGATCGCGCTGCACCCGGACGCCACCCTGCGCCGGATCGCGCGGGAAGCCGGCATCTCGGTGGAAACCGCGCGCAGCGTCCGGTCCCGCATCCGCGACGGCGAGGACCCGGTCCTGGACCGGCGGACCCGGCCGGAGCACGCCGACCGCGCGGCGCACCGGCAGATCGTCGTGAAGCTGCCGGCCGCCGATCCCTCCGACGAGCTGCGTTCGCTGCTCGCGACCATCCAGCAGGACCCGTCGCTGCGCTACACCGAGACCGGCCGGACGCTTCTGCACTGGCTCGGTCCGCGAGTGCTGCTACCCGATGAGATACCGCCGGCCCTGCGCCGCATCCCGCCGCACTCCCGGCTCCATCTCGGCTCGCTGGCCCGGTCCTGTGCGGCGGCCTGGATGGAGTTCGCCCTGGGGCTGGAAGACCTCCACGGAGACCAGGCCAGCGGCCAGTACGGCTGACTATCCCTCCCGCGTTGCCCAGTCAGCTCGGCGGGCTGTCCCCCGCGCGGGCGGCGAGGTCGACCACGGTCGGCGCCTCGAACAGGATGCGCAGGGTGAACTCCTGTCCGGTGACCTCGGCGAGCCGGGAGACGACGGTTACCGCAAGCAGCGAATGGCCGCCGAGTTCGAAGAAGTTGTCCCGCCGTCCAACCCGGGGCACCGCGAGCACCTCGGCCCAGATCGCGGCGATGCACTCCTCCAGCGGCGTGGCCGGCGCCTCGTACTCGGCTGCCCCGGCCCACTCGGCCTCGTCGGCCGGCCGGGGCAGCATCCGACGGCTCAGCTTCCCGCTCGGCGTCCGTGGCAACTCGGTGACCGTCTGGTATGCGGCCGGCACCATGTAGTCCGGCAGGCGGGCGGCCAGGAAAGCATGCAGCTCGGCGGCGGGCGGCGGATCGTCAGCGTCCGGCACGACATAGGCGACCAGGCGCCGGTCGCCAATGCCGTACCGGTGAGCGGCAATCGCGCACTCTCGCACTCCCGGGCAGCCGGTGAGCACCGCCTCGATCTCGCCGACCTCCACCCGGAACCCGCGGATCTTCACCTGGTCGTCGAAGCGTCCGATGAACTCCAGCTGGCCGGCGGCGTTCCAGCGCACCCGATCGCCGGTGCGGTAGATCCGGGCGCCCGTGCCGAACGGGTCGGGCAGAAACCGTTCCGCCGTCAACTCGGGGCGGCCCAGGTAGCCACGGGCCAGTGCGATCCCGCCGACGAACAGTTCCCCTGCCACTCCCGTCGGCACCGGCCGCAGTTCGGCGTCGAGCACATAGGCCCGCACGTTGTCGAAGGGGCGGCCGATCGGCGGCAACGCCGGCCACCCGGCGGGGTTGTGATCGAGTTCGTGAGACGTGCCCAGATGCACCTCGATCGGACCGTACTGGTTGAACAGCGTGCAACCGGGCAGCTGTTCGAAGAAGGCCCGAATCGCCGGGGTGGTCTGCAGCTGCTCGCCCGCGGTGAGAACCGCGCGCAGCGTCCGCGGCACCCGGTCCAGGCGCACGGCCAGTTCGGCTAGCCCTCGCAGGGCCACGAACGGCATGAAGATCCGCTCGATCCGCTGCTCGGAGATGACGTCGAGCAGCCGCTCGAAGTTGTGCCGGGTGGCCTCGTTGACCAGGACCAGCGGGTCGCCGACCGAAAGCGTGGTCACCAGCTCCTGGTAAAAGATGTCGAAACTGAGCGCGGCCCACTGCAGCGTGCGTCCGCGTCCGCCCGGGCCCTGGCGCTGCTGCCACTGCACCTGGTTGTGCAGAGCCCGGTGTGACATGGCCACGCCCTTGGGCCGGCCGGTGGAACCGGAGGTGTACAGCACCCAGGCGACGTGGGCGGGGTCGGCCAGGTTCGGCGGCCGGTCGGCGCTCGCCGTCGCAACGAACGAGTCGAGTGCCAGCACCGGCACCGACGCCGACGCCGCGGTATCCTCGCCCGGCTCGACCACCGGGAGGATCAGCAGCCGCAACGCCGCGTCCTCGGCAATCAGCTGCCGGCGGGCCGCCGGATAAGTCGGGTCGATCGGGACGCACGCCCCACCGGCCTTGAGTACCGCCAGGTTGGCAACGATGAGGTCCAGCGATCGGTGCAGGCCGATGCCGACCCGCTCGTCCGGGCCGACACCCAGCTCACGCAGGTGCCAGGCCAGGGCATTGGCCCGCTCGTCCAGCTCGCGGTAGGTCAGCGTCCGGCCGTCGAACACGACCGCGACGGCGTCCGGCGTGGCGTCGACCTGCCGTTCGATCAGCTGATGCAGGCAGCTGCGGTCGTCGAAGCGCCGGGCCGTGTCGTTCCACTCGTGAAGCACCTGGTGCTCCTGCGCGGGCGACATCAGCGGCAGCTCGTCGACCGGTACGTCGGGCGCGGCAACCACCCCGGCAAGCAGCGTGACCAGGTAACTGGCCACGCGCTCCATGGTGATCCGGTCGAACAAGGCCGTCTGGTAGCTCATGCCGATACTCAGGTCCCCGGCCTCGGTCTCCGAGGCGCTCAGCGTGAGGTCGAACATGGCCTTGTCTTCGTCCGGTTCGATAGGCGTCACGACGAGCCCGTCGAGGGAGTCAAACTCTTCAATCACCAAATACGTGAACAGCACCTGGAACAGTGGCTGCACCGCCGGGTCCCGCTGCGGCCGCAGCTCGGCCACCAGCCGGTCGAATGGTACGAATCGGTGCTCCAACGCCTCGAGCAGCCGGGGGCGGAGCTGGCTGAGCAGTGCGGTAAAGGTCGGTCGCCCGGCCAGGTCGGCCCGCAGTACAACCGGGTTGACGAAGTGACCGATGTTAGGCGCCACGGCCGGGTGCGCCCGCCCGTCGGCGATCATGCCGATACTGACGTCGTCCTGCCCGCTCCACCGGTAGAGCAGCGTATGGAAGGCGGTGAGCAGCACCAGGAAAAGCGTTGCGTTCTCCCGCCGCGCCAACCGGCGCAGGCCGTCGGCCACCTCGGCGGGCACCGGCACCTCGACCAGGCCGCCGTCGAGTTCGGCCACGGGCGGCCGGGGCCGGTCGGTCGGCAGGTCGAAGACGTGCGGCGCGCCGGCCAGCCGCTCCTTCCAGTAGTCGAGGTGCCGCGTGGACTCCCTGGCGTCCTGGGCCTGCTGCCACAGTGCGTAGTCGGCGTACTGCATGATCAATTCGGGCAGCGGGGACGGGGCACCGGCCCGGTAGGCCGCGTAGAGCGCGCGCAGCTCGGAGAACAAGGTGGCATACGAAGACCCGTCGATGACTAGGTGATGCGCGCGGAAAACCAGCACGTGCTCGGTCGGTCCGAGGCGGATCAGCTCGGCGGCGAAGTTGCGCGCCACCGAGACGTCGAACCGGTGCTCGGCGTACAGCTGTTTCCGTTGAATCAACGACCGGTTCTGCTCGGCGGCAGACAGGTCCGACAGATCCAGGAAAGTGAAGCGGCGGTCGCCGGCCGGCTCCACGACCTGTACGCCGACCCCGTTACGCGCCCGGAACGCGGTCCGCAGGACCTCGTGGCGCCGCACGATCTCGGTGACCGCCGAGCGCAGCGCCGTGACGTCCAGATCGCCGGTGATCCGGTAGAGAGACGTCTGGTTGTACGCCGGCCCCATAACGCCCATCTGATTGAGGAACCACATGCCCTGCTGGTGCTCGGACAGCGGGATCAGGTCCGGCCGGGCCACCGGTTCCGGGTCAGCGCGCATTGCGGCGACCACCTCGTCGCGCCGCTCGCGCAACACCGCCAGACGCTCCGCGTCGAGCACGCCGGCCGGCCGGTAGCGCAACCTGCCGTCCTGCAACCACAACTGCACCCCTGCGCGGCGCAGTCCGCCCAGGAACTCGGCGATCGCAGGCACCGGCTGCCCGTCCGCCGCCCGCTCAGCGCGCACTGAGCGGACGCAGATCGGTCCAATGTTGCTCAACGTAATCCAGGCAGGCGGTCCGGTTGTCCTCGTTGTGCACGATGCGCCAACCAGCCGGAACTGCCCGCCGACTGGGCCACAGCGAGTGCTGGTCCTCGTCGTTGACGAGCACCAGAAAGCGGCCCTCCGGGTCGTCGAACGGGTTCATGTCCATGCTCCTTCTAGTTGGTGGACCGGCATCGGCCACAGGAAGGTGGGTGGGCTAAGAGTTCACTGCTGCCGGCTCGCCGGTAGCGACCTGCCGAGGCTCGCGGTCCTGCACCACTTGCCACCGTGGGTAGATGACGGGCAGCAACAGGCCCGGCATTAGCGTGGTGACCAAGGCCATCAGCACCATCAGCGAGTACAGCCGCTGGTCGAGCAGCCCGATCTGCAGACCGACCGACAGGACGATCAGCTCGGTGAGCCCCCGGGTGTTGACCAGCACGGCGAGGGTGGCGCTGTGCCGGGTGGACAGCCGGCACAGTCGCGCGGCCCCGAACGCGCCGGACAGTTTGCCGCCGATGGCGACCAGCAGGATCAGTAGCAGCAGACCGAACGCCCGACCGTTCATTCCGGACAGGTCGACCGCGAAGCCGGCGACCACGAAGAAGGGAGGCAGCAGGACGATCCGTTCGATCCGTTCGACCCACGGCAGAACCCTCGAACGCACGGTGGCCGCTCCCGTCTGCGGCAGCACCGCGCCGAGCAGGAACGCACCGAAGATCTGATGCAGCCCCATCCACCAGGTCGCCTCGGCCGACAGCACCAGCGCGCCGGCGATCGCGACCACCACGCCCGCGCCGAGGCCCGCCTTTGTAGCCCGCCCACCGGGCCTGGCCGAGGGCGGGTGGGCTGCCAGCCTGGCCAGCACCGGCCGTACCACCCCGACGAGGAGCACGACGAACGGCAGTACGAGCAGCACGCGCCACGGCGGGGTGTTTCCGTGGGAGAAGGCGACCAGAACGGCCAGCATCGACCATCCGACCACGTCGCCGATCGCGGCCGCGGCCAGCGCCAGGCTGCCGATGGGCGTGTCGATCAGCTCGCGGTCGGTCAGGATCCGTGACAGTACCGGGAACGCAGTGATCGACATCGCCGTGCCCACGAAGATGCAGAAGAGCACCCCTGTTCGACCGGAGCGATCGCCCACGATGCCGATCGCGAACAGCGTGCCGAAGACGAACGGCACCACCATCGAGCCGAGCGACAGCATCAGGGCGATGCGGCCCTGTCCGCGCAGCCTGCCGTGGGCCAGGTGCGTCCCCACCAGGAACATGAAGAGCGATACGCCGATGGTGGACAGCGTGGTGAGCGCGTGGCGGATGTCGGCCGGAAACACCGCGCGGGTGATCTCGCCGTGAAAGAAGGTCGGGCCGAGCAGGATGCCACCGGCGACCTCCCCGATTACCTCGGGCTGCCCGAACCGTCGGCAGAGCAGCCCGAGCAACCGCGCAACCACGATGATCACGATAAGCGCGCGTAGGAATTGCGCGACTGTATCGATGTCCACCGCCCCACCTTTCACGACTGTTGGACTCGACCGTAGGTAACTTCGGCCGCTGCGGCGCAGTCACCGAAACGGGCGACGTTCCCGGACGGCACCGCAAATCCCGCCGCTGGGACATCCCAGCTTCAGGTGACGTCCGATCAACCGGGCGCTTCGATAGCGTGGCGGCGACTGGGCCGGCGATCGCTGTAGCGGATGCCGGTTCCGGCGCCGAGGAGGCACGCATGACGGTCACGTGTGAGATTCACACCGACGAGCATGGGCTGGGTGAACACTCGGCGCCCGTCTCATACGGGGTGACGCTGGTGGGCAAGGCCCCCGCCGGCTATGACGCTGGCATCATCTTCACCTACCAGGGCCCGGACGCCATGCAACAGTTCCGGCCGGGGCCCAAGGGAACGATTCCGTTGCTGTTCGTCTACCGCCTGACAGGTCTGAAGCTGCCCGGGGTACCCGGGGTGACGGATGCGAGGACCGGCGACGGTGGCGCCGGATACGTGCGCAACGGGGATCATGGCTGTGTTCGACGGCTGGGGTTACCTTCGATTGTTCAGGACGGAGATCCCGGCGGAAGGCGCCGGGTCGGCCGCTCAGCTCGACACTCATGCGATCCTGGAGTCGCAGGATCCGAAGTTCGCGAGCGGCTTCGGCGACCTCTCTGCGTCCCACATGGCCATGGACCGATCGCCGGCTGGTGTAAGCCACCTTCTACTCTGGCGGCCTCCGGGTGCTGAGCTACGGCGCGGCCGGTCTGCAGGAAATTGGTGCCTTCCGCCAGCCCGTCAACGATCTCCCGGGCGTCATCGTTCAGAAGATTGGCGGGAAGAATTACATCCTGGTCACGGACCGGAACTACGGTCTCTACCTCTTCGACGTCTGATCATGCTCACCCGCCAGGAGGTTACATGAGCACCGCCGTTCAGTCACCCGACGAGCAGGTGACCGCGGAACTTCACGCAATCGAGCGGCGTCGGCAGCAAGCGCTGGTCGAAGCGGACCTGGCGACGCTCGACGAGCTCTTCGACGACACGCTCGTGCACACGCACGCCCACGGCATCACCCACACCAAGACGCAACTGCTGGCACACACCGCCGACCGGCGCCCCTACCTCCGCATTACCCGCGGCGAACTCCTCATCCGGATCGTCGGCGACGTCGCGGTCATCACCGGACCGCTCACCAACCTCATACGAAAACCGGACGGCGGCCAACGCACCCTCATCGGCGAGGCCACCCAGGTTCTGCGCCGCGACGACGAACACCGCTGGCGGTTCGTCACCTTCCAGATGACCCCATACAGCGGATAGACCTCCCACGGACGGTCCTCGGGGCCCCTGCGAACGCCGATTCGCCGTCAACCCTGACCGCCGCTAATATGTTGATTTCTGTTGATAGGTACGGAGACCAGGTTGGGGATGCGCGTGACTAAGGTGTCACTACGGCCGATCGAAGATTCTGATCTCGATGCGTTCTTCGAACACATGCGAGACCCGGAGTCGGTCCGGATGGCCGCTTTCACTGCCAAGGATCCCGACGACCGTGCCGCATTCGACGATCACTGGGCAAAGATCCTGGCTTCGCCAGACACCCTCAACCGCGCCATCACGCTCGACGGGCAACTGGTCGGCAACATCGCTAGCTTCGTCATCGAGGGTGACACCGAGGTCACGTACTGGATCGATAGAGCTTTCTGGGGGCAGGGCATCGCCAGTCGTGCGCTCGCCCTCCTGCTGGCGTTGAATCCGGTACGGCCCATCTTCGGCCGCGCCGCAAGTGACGGCGTCGGATCGCTCAGGGTGCTACAGAAGGCCGGGTTTGTCGTCGTCGGCTCCGAGGTATCGTTCGCCAACGCGCGGAACGCGGAGATCGAGGAGAAGATTCTTCGCTTTGACGGACCTCCGGATTCCGCGCCAGCCGAGGTGGCATCAGCCTAGGACAGCGACTTCTTTCGGGAGGCTTGAGAACCGAAACTCCTCATGTCGAGCAAACACCGAGTCGAGCATTTGGGACCATGCCGTCGGCGAGGTGCCGGATTAAGGCATTCGCCTTGCAACACCTTCCCAATGGACGCTGACAACCGGCTAACGAACCCTGCTCCGCTGCGAGCGCCGACGGGCTCGTAGAACCTTCGCGAAGTCCGAAGAGAGGCGCTGTTGCGGGTGACCACCTCGATCACGAAACATGATGGCGCCGACGATCAGGAGGTTGGCAGTGGCGAAGACTGCCATGACTATGGCTACCGGAATATCGATGTGAGAAATGATTATATAGGCCCCATTACCTACGAATCATTATACGACGAAGCGATTTTGAGGTACAGGCTCAGTTCCGGACGCGCCCAGGCGGGGTCGGATCCCGGTCGACCGACGCCAACCATCACGATGGCAGGCGCTCCCATTGGCCGACACGGCGAGCCGGCTGTGATCTGCGATCCACGATGTCCAAGCCACGCTCCAGACCGCTGACCCTATATCGAAATAGGGTCAGCTTCTGGTGTGAGGGTCACACCGCCGGGTCGACGTGAAAGGCCCGGAAACACGGGCCGAGACACGCCCCCGCGCTCAATGGAGCCTCCATCTGCCAGGCCGAACGTCCGCCCCTCTACAGGCCCCATCTTTGCTGGGGTATACGCATCTACCGGGACATACCTGGTGCAGTCGACTGCCGTTGAATGCAGTCCCGAGCAGTTGCCCGCAGATCGATCCTCCAGAACTCCTCCATCCGAAATGGTGCGAAACCAGTGGCTCGACGAGCTCGATCGGCCGAGATCCGCATCTGCCGCAACCGGCGCGGTTCACGTAGCGGAATCAATGTTCCAGAAGCACGGTAGTCGTGGCATTCGGCGTGGTCGGGCTAGCGCTCTTGATAGCAGCGATTAAGGTGCGATGGGCGTGCTGCCAAGGGATTCGTTCTTGCTCGAGGAGAAGTCCGTCGGTGTGCATCGCCGCGTATTCGACCAAGAGGCCGTACAGGTCGTGCTCGGTTGGGGTGAGATGGGGTAGGGCGCCACGTTGGGGCCCAGCACCATCGACTGCCAGATGCCGGAACTGCTCTAGGGTGCCTGTGTCCATCAGGATCGTGTCCACCCGGACGCCGGAGGCGCGTAGGTCGTTGACGAACTGCAAGCCTGGTGCATCGATGTCACCCCAGTAGATGACCCGTGAGGCGGTCCGGACCCAGTCGATGCGCGCGTAGAAGGCGACGCTGAACCCGTGGCCGTGGAGCACGACCGTTCCCGGATGGTCTTCGGTGATTGCGTAGCAGGTCTCCTTGTTTTCTAGGATGACAACTGTGTCGGGGCGCCGCTGCCAGCAGTTAAGATCCTCGATGGTGGCCGCGAAGTGGCGCATTCCGGCGAGGCAGTCGCGTAATGCGAGATCGAGAACTGCGACTTGAACGAGATCCGGTGGGACTCGAAGCCCGAGGCGTTGGTGCAGGCGGCGACGTCGCGGCGACGTGGTCGGATCCGCTGCGTCTGTAGTGGGGACATCGTCACTGTCGCCGAGCATGGCGAGGACAAGTTGAGCGTGAGCGGATAGCCACTTGGTGTCGATACCCTCGATCGGTAGCTGCCGGAGAAGCATCCCCGAGGTGGGGTTGGCGCGGAGCCAAGTCACGGAGTCGACCAGACGTTGGTAGTCCAGCTCATCTAGTTCGGTGATGCGTCGTATGACACCGAAGAATCGGGGCGCGGGGAAGACCTGTTGAAGGCTCGTCAGGCGCCGCCCGCACCGCTGCCACGTCTGCGCATCATCGGGGTTGGCGCTGGCGACATCGCGGGGACTGTTCAGTGTCAGCGTGCTCGGCATCGCGTGAGTACCAGTGGGAAAACGTGCGTTGGAATGTTCGATCATCCCGGGACCGGCGTAGGCGAGCCACTGCTGCGCCCAATCGTGGCAGGCAACGGGATCAGCTGATCGTTCGATGGTCGTGGGCGGCTTGAGCCCTATACGCATGGGCCAGGTCCCTCGTTGGCGTGCCCAGTCCGGGTAGTCACGCAGGAACCGCCGGTGTAGCAGCTCGGCTATCTGTTCAGGTTGACGCATTGAGGTTCCCGTCGAGGTCGGCGACGCGGCGGGCGGCGATCTCACCGAAACTCGCCGAGGTGGCATTGGAGTGGGCCCCGTCCGGGGTCAGGCGTTTCTCAACCAGGATTGCCTGCCCGATGAAGGGTTCGACGATGCCTGACATGCGAATGGGCGCGGCGATAAGCAGTTGGAATCCGAACTCGTCGAATGCGGCAAGTGCCTGCGCGGAGAACGTCTCGTCGGACTTGCTGAACGCTTCGTCGAGCATGAGCGGCGCGAAGCGGGGTCTTCCGTTGGAGTGCGCGTCGGCGAGGTTGTAGCTCAACGCAGCAGCCAGGCAGAACGCGACCAGTTTCTCCTGTTCGCCGCCGGAGTTAGAAGCGGTGTTGCGGTAGGTGTAGGTGGTGACGTCGTCGGCATCCTGCTCTCGGCCATAGAAGGTGTAGCCGTTGCGCACGTCGAGGACGTTCGCGCGCCAGCGTCTGGCTGCGGTATCCTCGCGGGTGAACCATCCCATGAGTTCTCGGACGCGCTCGAACTGCGCCAGCGACTGCTGGACATCTCGCCGAGCCGCGGGAGCGCCACGCAGCAGCTCGTCGACGCTGGCCCTGAACTGCCGCACATCGTCGGATGGGTTTGCTTTGTAGGCGATCTGCAGGTGGCTGCCGGGGTTGAACTCCACCCTTTTGAGGCCGTGATTGACCATGTCGACACGGCCTTCAATGTCGCTAGCGGCGTTTTCGATCGACCGCTGGAGTAACCCGATCGAGGGAACCATGTCCTCGCTGATCATCTGTTGGAATCGGGCCATGGCCTCGGGCAGGCGACGTTGCTGGATCTCCTCGTACAGGCGCACGAAGTCGGCGCCGCTACGGTCGACGTCGCCGCTGGTGTCTGGTGCCGCGTCCGACCATTCCTCCAGGAAGCGGTCGACGGCCGTCTTGATGGTGGCGAACGCAAATCTGCGGTCGGCGGCGGCAGAGTCTCGGTGCCGCTCTAGCTCCTTGCGCAGCGCCAACCGTAGCTGCGGCATCGTTTCTGGAGAGGCCATTACCTCGAGGTCGAAGTAGACCTTATCGAGGTAACTCAGTTCGTCGGGGTCATCGACCGCATGCTGGCGGCGTTGTTCGGCGTCGTAGGTGTCGGCCAGGCCGGTCTGGCGTTGGCTCGTCTCGCTGATCTTGGAGCGGGTACCGGCGCATATGTCGGAAGCGGTCTTCCATCGCTGCTCTGCTTCGTCGCGCTGCGTCTCAAGGTGCTGCAGGTTCACGTTTTCGGCCTTAATCGCGGTGATCCGCTCCTCCAGGTCGCGCGCGAGGTGGGCTGAGGACCAGTAGTCCAGTTCGGTCCAACTCGTGTAGCCGGTGAGTTGGGTGAGCGCGAGGATCTGCACCTCAAAGTTCTGGTAGCGCTCGTCCAGCTCGTTGGCGGCCGTGGTTGCCTCGGCCTTGCCCTGGGCGAGCTGGACAAGGTCAGCCTCGAGCGCGGCGCGTTTGGCGGCGGTGTTGGCGCCGAGGATGTAGGAGGACGGATTGGTCAGTTCGGGCCGGTCGTCCTTGCGGTAGTTGTTGCCTGGCATTTTGACGGTGCCGCGGACGGTCACCGCAATGCGGCGGGGTTCGAGGTCGGCGGCGTGGCGCACGCAGACGTGTTCGAATCGTCGGGCGATCTGGGTGGCGAGCCATGGACCGCTGGGATGTTCGGTGTCGATGATCAGCTTCCCGGCGAGGGTGTCTGGGCTTGGGCGTGGTTGGTGTGCCGACACGGCTGTGACGATGCTGTACTCGACGATGCCGCGCATGTCGTGCTCGTCGATGAATCGTGCGACGGCGTTTCTGTGTTGGTCGGTGACAAGCAGGCGTAGGCCGTAGCTCCGCAGGACCTTCTCCGCGGCCGGTCGCCACTCTTCTTCGTCTTCGGCGATGTCAATGAGCTCGGCCGCGTAGGGCAGTTCGGAGATCGGCACGCCGGCGCCCTGCGCGATGATTTCGCGGCGTCTGGTCGCCGCCGGTGGGATCAACGTGGCCGCGGCCTGCAGTGCCAACAGCTCGTTCGTAGTGGCTTCGTGACGTTTGGACGCCTCTCCAGCAGCAGCGAACAGCGCGTGCCGTTGTGGTTTGAGTGCCTCCTTGCCCGCCTGGGCCTCCCCCAGCATCTGTGGCAGCTGGGCGCGCAGCGCTGTGAAGGCGCTCTCGTCCTGGGGACAGAGCCGGCCCAGGTGGACGACGTGCCCGCCGTAGATTCGGTAGGCGCTCTCGCGGGCCGAGGTCTGGTTGTTGGCTGCGTCCAGGCGTACTTGGAGTTCTTGCAGTGCCTGGCTCTCACGTCGCAGCTGTTCATCCAGGGACACGTAGGCCTTGCGTTCGATTTCGCTGTGCTCGTCCTGCGTGACCAGCTGCTCGTCCAGGCCGGCGACGATGTCGTCGAGGCGGTCCATCTCCTCCTGCAAGACCCGCAGATGGACGGTGCGCAGGTAGTGATCTATCGGCGGACCGAGGACGGCTTCGGCCAGCGTCCGAGTGCGGTCCGACTCGCAGTAGGTCACCCAGCTGGCAGGCACCTCGCGCAGCACCTGCGCCTGTCGATGAGCGCGACGTGCCGTCTCGTAGGAGTCGTTGAGCGGAGTGAACGCGTCGAGCATCTTCTGCGCAGCCTGGAAAGTGTCCGGGTCGTCGAGCATGTTCGATCGGATGAAGAAGTTCAGGTCACCGACGTTCTTCATCGCCTTGGCTTTGCCCAGCAGCGACAACGCCGTCTTGGAGGTACCCAGCCCAACGCGCTGGGCCAGCTGTCGCATGTAGGCGCCCTGGCTGTCCGGGTAGACCGCGGGATGCGCGGCCTTGTACCAGCGGGTGTCGAATTGTCGCTGCGCCCACTCCTCGAGTTCGGTCAGGTCGAAGCGGTCGTCGTGCAGCTGGTACATCGTCTTGAGCGAGGCACCATCTGTCTCGCTGCCGGTGAACCACTTGACGACGACCGCTGTCGTGCTGGCCCCCAGGCCGTTGCTGTAGGTCGCGGCGACCGCAGACCACGTCGGCTTGCCGCCGCGCAGGTAACGCACCTGGGACTGCTCGTGCTCATCGTTGGTCTCCGACCAGGCGCCTCGCACGTAGTCCGCGACGCTGCGCGTGCCCTGTTTGGCGCCACGTGCCGTGAGATCGGCCGAGGCGTTGAACCGGTGATCGGCACTCGGAAGCAGCGCCAGCGAGTGTGCGTCCATCAACGACGACTTGCCGGACCCGGACGGCCCAGTGAACAGCACGCCCCGGTCGTCGATCGGGAAGTCCTTGTAGCCGCAGAACGTGCCCCAGTTGACGACCTGCAGTCGGGTAATCCGGGACTGTTCGAGATCTGCGGCGCGCGCGGCGTTGCCCTCAGACACCATCGTCATCGTCTTCGCGGTCTGCGCCGGCCTCCGCGTCGGCGTCGAGTTCGGGTTCGGGTTCGATTTGGTCTTCGCCTCGGGCTATGGCCCTGTATCGCTGTTCGAGAGCGGCGACCCGTTCGGCGGTCAGGATCGAGGTGATGACGCCGTAGATTATGTATCGGCTGGTGCCTTTGATCGGCTTGATGATCGCCGCGTCGTCAAGCGTCGTGATCGCGGTCTTGATCTTCTTCTGGAACGCGCCCTCGTCGGTGTCGTCAGCCCGCTTGTACGCCATCATGTGCTCGATCAAGTCGCCGGTCTCCACGATCGGTTCGTCCGGCGACATCACGTATTGGTGGTAGAGGTACAGCGCCAGCGTGCTCGCGGCGAGACTGAGTGTCTTGGTGCGCAACAGGCTGCGGCTGTGGGGGCTCGGGTCGTCGGCCTGTCGGGTGAACGCGTATCTGTACTCCAGATTGATCTCGAGCGTGAGGCCCAACTCCGACAGCCGGCTGCGAAGCACATCTTGGTGCTGAACCACGATCGGCCAGTGTTTCCTAGACTTCTCGCTCACGTGTGGGGCCGCGACCAGCTCTTGCAGAGCCCAGCACACCTCGGGAGCCAGCTCGCTCGTGTCGCCGTCGAACCGCGACGTCCGTCCGCCCACGACGAGCTGGGAACCGACGGTGGTATCAGCGGTTCCAGCGAACACTTCTCCGGGGTCCAGAGGCATCACGCCAGATTCGGTGAGGAAGCTGTCTGTGAACAGGCCGTCGTCAAAGACCTGCGCGAAGGACGGTTCGCCTGTGTCAGTCATCGAAGCTCCTTTGCCCAACGCTGGCCGGCACGGCCGGTCCGCGGCCCCTTCTCGTCGGCGCCACCGGGTCAGGCAGCGTCTCACCGAAGACCAGGTACGGGACCGTGACCTCGCGCAGCCCTCGGCTGGTGTGGGCCCATACGGTGCTGCGTGCGCCGTCGTCGACGTCTCCGTAGCGGGTGGCGAGCGACCACAGCCCGACGACGTCGCCGATCCTGGGCTGGTCCATTTGCGCCAGAACTTCGGCGAGGGTGGCGAAGCCGCTGTGTGCCTCCATAGCCGAGTGCACCGCGTGGCGCAGCGCGACCCAATCGATCGCCTCGCGTCCGGCCAAGGACGCAGGATCAATGTCGAACTCGTCGCCCGAGTCAAAAACGGGATCAGCCAGCATCAATGTGCCTGTGTCCAGGCGCAGCCGGCCTACTGAGGAGGTGTCCAGACCGCTCATGGGAACAACGAACCCGATGTCGCGGCCGCCGTGGGCGTGCTGGAACGCCTCTGCCGCTGCTGCTTGAGCCTCACCGATTCGGATGCGCATACTTCGGTAGTGCAGGGCGTCTCCGCCGCGGACAAAGTTGCTTATCCGGCGAAACGCCACGCCGCGGGTGTCCTCCACCTCTCGTACCCGCCGCCACATCGCGTCGATGAAACCTTCCAGCAGGTCCAGGAGGTGAAGGGGCAGCTGATCGACCCGGGACACGATCTCGGCGATGTCGGACTCCAGCTGTGAGCGTTGCGAGGGCGTCGCGATGACCGTGGCGAATGCCCGGAACGCCTGCCCGGCGGGCGACTCGGCGATGACGTCGTGGCCGTCGAACATTCGTTGCAGAAGCTCTGCGAACTCCATCGGGTCCTCGGCCAGGCTCTGTCGAAGCAACGCCGCCGTGTTCGCGTGCATCTGCTCGCCGTAACGGGCGACATCGGAAGGGATCTGTTCGATCAGTTGGGCGACGGCGGCGACCTTGTCGATCAGCTCCCGATAGTCGATCTGTGGTGTCACGCCGTTGTCCAGCGCATCACGCTGAGCCACGAGCGCCGCGATCTGGTCGTTGATCGCGGCGCGACGCGCGATGGGATCCGGATTTGCCTCCGTCGCGATCTGTCTCATTTCCGACATGACCAGCGAAAGCGCAGACTCCGTCGCGATCGAGGTGCGGCGCTGCAAGTTACGCATCTGGCGAATCGCCTGGCCTGCGCCGGAGCTCAGCTGATAGCGCTCGATCCGGGTCTCAGGATCAACACTGCGATAGACCCAGCCGCGTTTCGTCCACCGAGCCACTAGCGCGTCTGCATCGACGAGAGACAGCGTGGAGTCGTCCTCCGACGAGGGGGTATAGCTGCGAAGCAGCGAGGGAAGGTCCACATCGATTGCTGAGGTTAGGCTCTGACCATCCACGATCTGCCCGTCGCCCAGATGAGCAGCCATCAGCGCCAAGTGCAGCAGCGCATTCCGTGAGCGCAACAGTGACATGGTCGTGTCGGCGACCGCACTGTCACGGAACTCGTGCAACAGTTGCTCGGCGCTAGTGCTTACCACGACGTAATCACCTCCTGCGATGATCCGGGCTCGCTGGTCACGCTATCCGCACCGTCCGACAGATACACGCCGACAGGCCTGCAGTGAGTGATCATCCGATGACCACCGCGGGCCGGTCGACGACCAGGCGCGTGTCGTAACCGTGGTCCCATGGAACAGGGTCAGGCCAGGTGGGGGTCACGTAACGGTGGCCAGCCGTGCAGCTCGGTGCAGTTCCGCGGCGTTGAATGCCATTGCCAGCACTTGACCCTCTACCAGCGCTGACCCTGTTCTGGACCGGGTCAGCCCGGTAAGAGGGTCCATCGATACAGGGTCAACGTGCAGCCTGCGTAAACGCTGGCCCAGACACGCCTCTGCACGCAAGATCGACCCTCGATCTGCCAGGCCGAACGCTCGGCCTTCTACAGGCCCGTGTTTGCTGGGGTATCCGCATCTACCGGGACATACCTGGTGCGGTTGACTGCCGTTGAATGCAGTTCAGATCCGTTGCGCGCAGATCGATCCTCCGGAAATCCTCCACCAAGAATGGTGTGCGATTCGACCGCATCCCCTGTGTGCAGGCAGACGGCGCCGCGCCTTCACCGGGCGGCAGGTGCTGGTGGCGCTCGCGCCGAGCGCAGCCAACGTG
>JAABUM010000478.1_pt1 | contig 70378 bp, 151 predicted proteins | sample 5559161 | NCBI WGS metagenome assembly JAABUM01 (sample SAMN10711868, study PRJNA513369) | rock metagenome | isolation source: Antarctica rocks | place: Antarctica: Victoria Land, Siegfried Peak nord
CTGGTGGAGCGAGGAGACTCCGGAGTCATGACATGGATCCATGTCATGACTCCATGACATGACTGCATGTCATGATTCCATGTCATGACTTGTGAAAGAAACAAATCCGTCAGTTTGAACGCGTGGTCAGCATGCGGTGGCGCAAGCGCCGCTGCGCCGGTAGGTGTCGCCGCTGCGGAACCACCACACACCATCTACCAGGCCCGGTAGATGGATTTTGTATGATGGTTCAGTAGCTTGCATGCAGCAAAACCCTTGCCGATGCCAGCGCCTCGTCCGCTGTCAAAAGGCCCTCCCGTTCCTCGCAGAACGGCAGATCCAGGGGGCCGAGGGTCGGTCGTCTGACGGACCGGCCGCTAACCATTCTGACGGCACGAACTGGCAACGCGGTCATAACGATCCTGTCGCGTTATCCCGACGCGTTATAGTCTCAACGGCAATTTTTTCTCAGCCTTGTCCTGCATTGCGTGTTTTGTCCGCCTGCATTGCGGCAGCACACCGAATCGCTCCGAAATTCCGGCCGCTGCAATTTGGCCCCTCCGTCGTATAAGACAAGTGTTACGTACTTCAGTGCTCCTCTGGCCACCGCTTGACATTCTGATCATCAGGGCTGTCAAGTGAAGGGCATCCTCTCTGCGGCATCCTGCTCGAGCTTGCGCCGCCGCAAATTCCGCCGTCCAGCTGCCCTGAAGTCGGCGTGTCCAGCGGGCAAAGAGGCCCTGCGTTCAGGTGCCGCACTCCCATGAAATCAACTATCTTCTTCGCAATGGTTTCGCGGTGGCCGATTGCCAATATTGCTGCGATTAATCGCAGCACCGGCTGTCGCTCGGACCTGCGGGCGATCCAAAAGTCAAATCGTCCCATAATTTGCTGCTGTCTTCACAGCCATTGCAGCCGTGAGCTTTCAATTTACAACGAACCAATTGTTATGAAACGTATCCTAGTGGGAGAGTCGATAACAGGAGAACCGATACGGGCTCGCTGCGGACGATAATGGTGCCTGTCACCCGCATCCTGCTGGCGGCTGCGGCGCTCATCCTGCTGACTGGCGGCGCGCCAGCCGTGCAAGGACTGACGCCCATCACTCCCTTTGAGACCGGATTTGCCACGTTCTACGGTGATCAAAATACTTTCCCATTGCAGCTGGTGTGATCACTGCGCGTCATGTTAGCAATGCACGCGTTGTCGCAATCTCTGAGCGCATCACGCTATTTGCTGTGCAGGCGGGCAACCAGACGGTATGCTTCATTTGGAGCAACCGGCCGGCACATGCACTCCGTTCTAGCATCTGCATGTCTGCTGTGACCAGCGCAGACATGTCATGCGCTGCCCTGCTGCTGGCTGCCAAAGTGAATGGCGTTAATTCAATGCTGCCGGGCGCGTGATTCACGCTGCTGGCGCTACACGCATGCCCAGTCGGTGTATCAAATGCTATATGCAGGCCTTTCCCCTTCCCAGCCTTCATTCGGCACATCTGTGGTGAGCGCACGACTCTCGACCAGGGCCAGATATGTACATATGTGGTTCCAAGTCACTGATCGGAATGCCCGAAACTCTCGATGCATTCAAACCCACTGTCTCTCAGGCCCTAGGGCGTCCGCTGTCATGCTGCTGCAGGGATCCTGCGGCTTCGGCCTGCTCCAGCAGAACCAGTACCCCTTCTGGCGTGCCGGCGCGCTGTCGACGTCCAACCACTTCTTCCTCAACGAACCGCAGCAGGCCTGCGGCGAGTGCTTCGAGGTGCTGCTGCTTTCGATGCAAATCGACGTGATTGTGCACAATTATACACGACGAGTGATCGATTCTGGTACACAGATGCCCATCATGTTATGCAACGCCATATGCATCGTCATTCAGTGCCTGCCGAGCCGCCTGATGCATTGTCATTGCTGTCAACGAACTTTGGTGATCCGTAGGTGCAGTGCCTTGAGGATGGGCCTCTGGGCGCCAAGCCCGGTGCGCAGCACTCTCAATGTCTACCCAAAGAAATGAATGCGATTTACACAGCTTCTCTACTTTTCATCAACCGCGTGCATGCAATGTCTATATGCCGAGCTGACCTCTGCCCCCTCATCCACCACGATGGTGATGCCCTTGTTGATTCATTGCACCAGGCTCCTGCCAGGCCGACCCCAATCACCGCAGCATTGTCGTTCAGGTGCGCATCTTGCAGATGTCAATCTGAGGGCGCATCCCTGCAGGAATGAGCAGTAGCATCCTGTCATCGTCACAGCGATTGAAGTAGTTCCCTTGCCGCCACCCTGGCTGGACATGCTCGCTTTTCGAGGTGGGTTGATCACGCGAAACTGTATGTGTCGGCTGCAGATCACGGACAAGTGCCCAGAGTGCGAGGCGGAACACATCGATCTGCAGGCGCTGACCTGGGCCAAGGTGCGCTGCTGGCAATAAGACACAGATGCTATCCAGCCATCGACATCATCCCGGCGTCAGTTGCGTTCTGTGACTGTTTCTGACAATAAAGCCGCCTGCAGATCGCAAACCCGTCGCCTGGCGACGGCCGCGTCAACGTACAGTTCCGCCGCGTCGAGTGCGTGCCGCCGACGGACCTCATCGTAAATGTGCGCCCTATACTCTATGCCCTGCGCACCCGGCCGCGAAAGATTTCTGAATCCGTATTCCCTGCTCTTTTCCTGCAAATCCAGCACTGCCCGTTGGTGTGCCACTACGTCACATGCGATATCTGAGAGATTCCGCAATGCTGCTTGCAGGTGGACAACAACCTGGGGAACAATGCGTGGCTGCGCCTGCTGATCACGGTGAGCGGGCACCAATCAGGGTTGTGAAACACTCTGTGTTTCGTTCCAAAGAAATGCAGGCACACACACTTCACTCAAAACGGCGTTATGTGTTCTTGGCGACCGTACATATATAGCGCAATTTGATCCTTCACGCTGGCAGCGCTCTGGGCAAGTGTACATGAACACAGAAACTCCTCGCAACCATGCAGAGCGCCGGCGGCCCGGCACCGGTGAAGCTGGTGGAGCTGAAGAGCAGCTCCGCCAGCGGCAGCTGGATGCCAATGAACAATGTGTACGATCCTGCCTTTCATTTGGATGGATCATGCTAGGCCTGATTGACGGATCAAGTGTCCAGGCCGCTCGACATGCTGCCAACCGATCGCCTGCCAGACTCCTGCCATACCAAAATTCTGCCTGCCTGTGACCGGCGACGGCCGGAGTTGGCGGTGCTGTTGCAGTGACTGTTCATGAGGCTGCTGCTTCGTACTGCTGCTGGTAGGCCGCTGACGAACCGTCTCATGCGCTGCAACAGGTTTGGCGCTGATTGGGAGGTGCCAGTTGCGCCTTCACCAGGGCCTCTCTCCGTCCGCATCACAGCAAACAACGGCGCGACGGTGGTAGCAAATGCAGTCATTCCAACTGGAATGACAGGTCTGCTGCCAACAACAGTGCAGTTCCGCATTTCTGGTGAGGCCTGCAACATCTGGTATGGCATGGCACTAGACAGGACGCTGCGTGTGGGCCTTCTGTCGTGTGAAGACTGAAATGCAGCCTGCCGAGAGTCCTGCCATATAGCCCTGTTCTCAAAAGTGCACCTTTGATTGATGCAGACCCCTCGGACGTCCAGCCCTCGGTGCGCTGTAGGATGTTTGACGCCCTGTTGTGCGGTGCACCAGCCCTCGCTCGCATAAGCTCCCTCGTCGTTCTCTCCCCCATTGTACCGGCACATGACTCGCAGGCACTGAAATTCAGGAACTTGCTAACACTCGCCTATCTGCTGTGTGTGCAGGGCGATGTGCTTTCTTCCGCAGGCGGTGCCAGCACGGCGCCTGCCAGCGCTGCACAGGTGCGCAGACGCGTTCGCCTCTGACAGCTTTAACAATATCAGACCCGGCGATGGATGAGGCTCTAGCAGGGGCAGCGCCGCTATACATGCACGGTCAGGACTGGCAAACGATCATTAGGCCATTGAGACCGAAGTGCGTGGCAGTTCACTGTGGGACTGTACTTATTACTGTTGATGTGCGCACCTTCTGAAGATACAGCCCTCCACTGCTGACTGCGCAGGTCCAAGCCTGAGGGCCCGCCGGATTTCGCCGCATCTGGCGGCAACAGCTCCTCCAACTCCGCTGCGTCCTCTTCACCGTATTCGTCACCGCCAATTCCCCCGCCATCGCCGTCTTCGCCGCCCGCGCCGGCTTCCAGTTCCGCATCGTCCGGCGGCAGCCTGCCTGCCGCGTCTGGCGCCAGCGGCACCGCGCAGTCCGGCTGCACTTGCCAGGACCAAACGCCCACCTCTGGCTTCTCCTGCGCCAACAGCGTGCGCTTTGGAATCGTGTGTCTGCGTCACGTCTTTTCGTGACGTCTTTCACTTCTACCCAAGGATAAGTGGCGGCAGTATCGTGCCCAAACACATGATGCTCTTTGCCTTGGTCTCTGCCGTGATGTTCCCCTTCAGCTGCGAGTACGGTCAAGTCCGCATGCACGCGCACAGACACATGCTGCGCTGTTGTGAATGCAGAAGGCGCAGGGTCAGTGCAACCAGTGGTGGCTGCGAGCTGCATTCTTCTGCCAGCAGGTGACGTCCTGCCAGTGCTTTTCCTGCGTGCTTCACAGTGACACTCGCTTCTAAATTCGTCACTTAATAAAATTTCGCCCTGAAGAATGTTGAAAACCTAACAGTATAGAATGTTGTCTGCCGCAGACGTGCGGCAACTGCGCGGACGGCTGCGCAGACAGTGTCATTGCCGACTCCGCCGCCACCGACGAACCGGTGCCCGGCATGACCCAAGCCGTCACCACGGGCGGTACCCGTCCCGCCCCCGCCAAGCTGCCGGCCAAGGGCCGTCGACTGCTGTCGTCCGCGGCAATCGCCTGAACGACGACCAAGGGCATGTGACGAGGTGACGCCTCACCACATGTGCCTGCTGTGCCTACTGCCTTATAATGCGCGCTTCGGATCGTGCAGGCATTAGAAGCAGGGCGCCTTCACCCCATCACATGCCGACGCATTCCGACGGTTCTGCAATAACACGTCACTCACATGGAACCAGTAGCACGAATGCAATGCACTGCCTACTGCCATACACGTATCATATTTCACTCTTCGGACTTGCAGCGCGGACGTGGCGGCAACAATGCAATCGGCTTGGATGTGTCAACCTGCCCGCCGAGTGCAGCAGCATCACCCCGGGCAACAGTCTGGATATCTTCAAGCATGGGGCGCTGGTATTCGCCTATGAGGGGATTGATGAGTTTTTGAAGCCTTGCTCGAACGGAACAAGCGGCAGTAGTTGTCATGACACCTAACGAACTATGATGCTTCTTTACAATGCCGCGACGCCGGGCGCATCGCCCTGCTAGTTTGTCATGCGACGTTCATGACTGTAGGAACCCAGAATGTTCTGCTACAGACTTGGGGTTCTCACCGTCGTCAAATACCGACAGGCTCGCTTGTGATTCTCGAGCGGCTGCATCATGAGTCTGCTGGACGGAAAAAGCGCCATTGCTGCAAAATCGAAAAGAACGCAAGAGACGAAAATGCCTCCTTCTGACTGGTTCCTGATGGAATCTGCGCCGTTGTCTCTTCCCACCTCATAGCTCCGCATCATCTCGCTGATTCTTCACCCGCCGCCAGGCCAAGTCCACTGGCTTCTCCCATTTTGACTCCTTTGTCTTCTGGTTGTAATAAAAGGGCCGCTGATGCTCCTCGCTCCAGTTTTCCACCCACGTGTACCGATGTGCCTGCAGTGCCAAGAACATGAATGTGTGACCGACCTTGTGGAGTCACAGGCGCATGCTGTTCTCTCACACCCATGCTCCGTTGCGCTTCCCGCTGATGACCGTGCTGCCGCGGCAATACAGACGCCGTTGTGCCGGCGCATCAGTGCGTGCTCACAAAACAAAGTATTTACAGAGTCTCACATTTGGGTCGTAACCTAGCTTGTCGCCGTTCGGCGTGAGCCAATACCGGGCGGCGCTTTCGTCCTCAAATGGCACGTCTGCGACAGGCCAGCCACACGTTAGACATGCGTGATCTGATCATCGACCTGAAGTCTATTGGAGCAACTACAAATGCGGCAAGTCATGCTGAATGGGCAGCGTGCATTCTCACCGCCTGGATCCTCCCACTGCGTTTCGCCGGTGACTTCGTTCCAGACTGCGGTCGTGCCACGGGCAAATAGTGTCAGCATAGCGTCACCTTGAAATAGACAGCAGCGACCAGCGACACGGCTGCATGGGGGATGGTACAAAGACACAAACAATACAACACGCTGCAGAGACCATCAGGCCCAGAAGTGCGCCACAGCCACGGATGCGCACAGTATTCCTTGACTCCCGCTGGCGCCGCGGCCCCGCCTGGCTGGTCTGCCTCCTGCTCCTTTCCTTTTGCGCCGTGAACAAACAGCAATGCTACAAGCACAGCGACGCAGCAGACCTGTGCCAGCCTGTGTCTACCCATGAAAGTTGATCACCCAGAGGAATGTCGCACCGCAGCGTGCTTGCCCTCAGCGATCAGTCTGGTATCGCTGCGAACGCTAACGCGATGATTGCATGGTCGACAAAACATCAAGTGGCGCTCTTGTATTTCTTGGCTTGTCCAGCAGCCTGGCCTTTCAGCCGGTAAAGGCTGGAAATGGCTGAAAGGACGGTGAAGGAGGAAACTCTGGAAGGAGCAGCTACACAACACCTTTGCTGCCGAGGTGTCCAGCGCCAAAGCAGCTTTGCGCACTGAATGTCGCTGCGTCCATCTGGGAACAATTGCTGCAGACGCATCGATAAACACGGCGAGTTTTTGGCACCAAATATCCAGTTGATCTCTTCGAATCCTCGCAGCTTCCAAGTTGAAAGTGCTGCAAGTGTCGATCCAAACCGATCTCGTTGCAGGCCTCTAAATACTTTGCCTTCTGTGCTGCCGTCGCTCAGTGCATAGAACAGCTCCGGAGCCTCTCTTGATTCTCTGCGGCCAGCGGCTCAGATGGGACGCGGCGCCGGGCGGCGGCCCAGCCGCAAGGACTTTGCGCTCCTGCGCGACAATGCCGCGTCGGAGGACATATTTGACGCGGAGCAGGCAGCGGCGCGCCGCAAAACGGGCACCTGGCGCGGCATGTACCGCCTGCTGGCACTCGCAAAGGACGAAGTCTGGGTGCGGCATAATTGAATCTCCGCGGCAGCCTGCTCGGCATCCACATGCTGCTTGCATTGCTGAACTCTCGCTCCGGCGGCGTCTTCGTGCACGGCAGTGCCCTCCTTGGAAACATCAGGATTAACTGGGACGTCCTGCCTGCCTCCGCATGCATCGCACTGCCCTCCTGCGGCGTCCGCCTGCAGGCCGAGCGTCGTTGCGAGATCAATCTGCGACTGCACACATGCACATTCAGCAATTACTGCAAGTTCTTTCGAAGCGTGCCGCCAATGAGATTATGCCGCTAATAATATATGTAACTGGGATGCACACAGGTGCTGGTGCTGGCATCAGTCATGCTGCTGCTGGGGTCGCTCGCGAGCGTCGCGGTGCCGAAACTGGCGGGCCAGCTGATTGACGACTGCATCAACCTGAACAAATTCGCCAGCGCAGCGGCCGCGAAGCACAAAGTCGATGGTGTGCACTGCTGTTGCCAGGTTGACTCGCTGCACCTTCCGCGTTGGAGGCATGCATGCACGAGTCCATGGCTATGCACCATGATGTTGTCAGGGCGGACACACGCTGCCAGCCGAGGCTTTGGAAGAACCAATGCATAGCTTTCAATGGCTGAGGGGAAACATGCTTGCTGTGCAGAGGTGCTGTACGAGATTCTAATCATTCTCGCCGTCGGCGGCGTATGCTCGGGCCTGCGGGCCTGGCTGTTCAACGGCGCAGCAGAGCGCGTGATGGCTCGCCTCAGATCCCGGATGTTTTCCCACCTCATGGGGCAGGGTGCGCAAATTGTCATTCCTGTTGGCCCCTGCTGCTGTTGAGCTGCCAAATGCAAAGCAGAGTGGCTGAGCATGCGGCAATGAGCCCATGCATGTGATCCTTCCTGTCAAAGCCGCTCCCTGATGATGACGATGCAGCACATGCAGAGATGGGCTTTTTTGACAACGTCCGGACCGGCGAGCTCATGAACCGCCTGTCAGAGGTGAGGCGGTGCCCGGGCGCCTCTTCTTGCTTATGTTCCATGAGTCACACACGTGTTGCTCGGGGAAGTATACGCCCTGTTGACCCCTAGGTGATGTTGGCCTGATGCAGGACACGCGCCTCATGAAATCGGCCGGAACAACCAGCATTTCGATTGCCCTGCGCTCCTTCGTGGTGGCCATCCTGGGTCTGGTGAGCCGCTTTATTTTGTGCATACGTGGTGCCAAAACACATGTGCTACCTCACCTCCTGGGGAGAAAAACCCCATGCAGCGTGTCGTGGGCACAGCAGAAGGAAACACCCAACATTGTCACGGCTGCCAGGTAGACTCAACGCTGCCGCCCTGCAGGTGCTCATGTTCCAGACGTCGCCCATTCTGACGGCGCTGTCGCTGGCGGTGCTGCCGGCGATGCTGGCGGCCTTTCAGATCTATGCCAAGTTCAACCGGCATTACACCAGCCAGAGCCTGACGGCCAGTGCCGCGGCGTCCGTCATCGCCGAGGAGTGCTTCGGCTCCATCCGCACTGTGAGTGCATCTGCCGCTGTGCGCTGCTGTGCCTGTGCTGATGTGTGCATGTGTACGGCATGCACACGCGTGTGTGCGTGCTACAGTGGGTCGGCAAGTGTGTGGCGCCCAGCAACAATCAGCAAATCGAGAAAGGACGACGCTATGATGCGCAAAGGGCCCTCTACCTGGTGGGGTCGAGCTTTTCGCTTGCGCTGCTGCCACAACGTTCGTGGTGTCGCCGAACCTGCGCAGGTGCGGTCGTTCGGCAAGGAGGGCGCGGCGTGCGAGCGGTACCGAGGCGCGGTGGTGCGCACCCAGAGCTGGGGCCTCAAGAGCGCCGCCGCCGGCGGCCTCTTCACCACCTTCAACGGCACTGTGGCTCCAGGTGGGCATGGAAGCAGGATGCGCCGGATGGTGTGTGTTAGTGTTGCCAGGAGGCTTTTCAGCTGAGCAGCGCCATCGAGAGACAGGCGGAGTGTCTTATAGGCGCCTGCAATCCGCACAGCCAGCTTGACAAACGCGCCTTGCCGCTGAGATTCGAAGCCTCTGACTGAACGAAGTAATGGCACACACAGTCTTGACACGGCATGCTTGCGGGCGAAAAGTAACACCTGCAAGAACACACTTACAGCGACGCGCAGGTGCGACCATGGCGGTGCTGTGGTTTGGCGCGCGGCAGGTGATCGACGGGAAGCTCACGGCGGGCGAGCTGTCCAGCTTCATAGTGTACGCGATATTCGTTTCAGGCAACGTGGGCCAGCTTGCGGGCGTGTTTGCGTCGCTCATGCAGGTGCGCCCGTATTTTCCCTCCTGTGCTGCACAACAGCCACCACAAAGCAGGATGCGCGGAAATGTTGGACGTGGCGGTCGAATAGATGTATCAGTCAGATGGGGCGCTCCAAATGCATTGCGCAGCTTCGAGCAGTGTCCAGCTGGCGGTGACGGCTGCCATGCAAGCGTCCCTGAAGCCGCAGTGGGCGATGCGAGTGGGCAGCTTCTATTAGGCCTTGTGTGCTTGGCGGCCGTGGACGGCCGTGCCCTAGAAGCGTGCCATGATGTAGTCCTCACTTGATCCGAACTTCATCAACTTCTTGACAGGCGGTCGGCGCCAGCGAGCGGGTCTTTGAGCTGCTGGACCGGACGGCGCGCATGGATCAGCGCCGTGGCGGCCAGAAGCCAGCGGGCGCGCCGGAGGGCGGCCATGTGCAGCTGCTCAACGTCTGGTGCGCTGACTTTGCCAAACGCGTTAAAGTGGCTGCCTCCATGTCGACTGCTTGTGGCTGCGTCTTTTGGGGGCCGGCGCTGCGGCACAGGCTGATTGAAGGCTGAAGCCTCAGTCCACACTGGTCACAATTGACAAGCCTGCCTGGTGTGCGGGCTCTAATCCTCAGACTCGGTCATCCCTGTGCTGAGTTGTCCCCCTGCTCGCAGGTTGTCATACCCGTCGCGGCTCAAGGTGGCGGTGCTGCGGGGTGTCTCCATCGACCTGTCGCACGAAACCCCACCAACTTTTCATAGGTTGAAACCGCCTCCTGCGCTGCAGGTTCTCGTACCCGTCGCGGCTGGAGGTGGCGGTGCTACAGGGCGTCTCGATTGACCTGCTGCCCGGCTCCAAGAGCGCGCTGGTCGGTCCCAGCGGCGGCGGCAAGGTGGATCGCACTAACTTCACTTCACTGATCCGAAACGGATTCATTCCTCCGTTGCATGGCCGGCAGATATCGGTGCAAGCAGTGTGGCATGCACGTGAGAAGTCCTCAGCCAGCGTGTGGCAGTGGTAGACCTTGTCAAAACCAGCGACCAGCCCCAGATGTCACAGTTACAAGCAAACAGAGTGATTCAACAGGTTGGAATCTGATGGCATGTCACTGCGGTACGTGTGGTGGTGTGCAGAGCACGGTCGTCAACCTGCTAGAGAATTTTTACGAGCCGCAGCGGGGGCAGGTGCGCCTTTGGCCGCTGTCGCATCCTGTTGATGTCTTGCATTATTTGTATTATTTTTCGGAGTATGCTTAGTCATGCAGCAGCTCTCACCTAGCGCAAACAAAACACTTGCGGCAAAACGTTTTCGCCAATGCATGCTTGCATCCCGCTGACGACTGCAGCGCACATTGAGCCAGCACTCATCTCGCTGAAGCCTCAGATTGACCCACCCTGCTTTGAATATTCTGATGTTTTCACACCTGAACCTGCTAGTTCCAGCTGCACGGCACGCCGCTGGACGTGATAGACTTGGCCTGATGCGCCTTTGATGATTCAATCCTCTATTCCTCTTGGACCTGCCAGATCCTGCTGGATGGCACGCCACTGGACGCGATAGACCACGAGTTCCTGCACTCCCAGATCAGCCTGGTCAGCCAGGAGCCGGTGCTGTTTGCGGGTGCGCCCCTGCACACCTGCGAATCCCTTTCCATCTGCCTCGTCTCGCCGAGATCACCGAGTGGGCATCTGTCCTCCCCAGGCTGAGGCAGCCCATGGTCCACAGCTGCCCGGTCAGAAATTTGCCTGTGCCACACCTGGAGTAGGGGAGCCTTCTGACGGGTTGTGTGTCAAGGACAGTTCCTAGATGCCTCCTGACTGGGCGCTGTGGCCGCTGCAGAGAACATCCGCTTCAACATCACCTTTGGGATCCCCGCGGACCGTGCGGTGACCCAGGAGCAGGTGCGCGCTTTGATGTTTTCAAACCCTCAGCTCTTCTTCGTTGATTGCTCGCCGTCACGGAGGCTGCCGGAGCCGCAGAGAGAGTTTGGCACATGCTGCGATCCAGGGCTGTCTAGCGTGATGATAACAAAGCGGTATGACAACACACCCTGCTTCTGCGCAGGTGGAGGAGGCAGCGAAGGTCGCCAATTGCCACGACTTCATTTCAGCCTTCCCTCAGGTGTGCGGCATGTGACGCGTGTGCAGAACTGCATGCCGAGCAGGCTGCAGCGCAGCAGCTGGCAGGAGCAAATGATAGTGCGAGTGCATACCAGCTACTTTCCGGCAGATGCAGCACCATGCAACCACACCTTCCATATCCCCATGCTCTCAGGAGCAGGTGGCAACACGTCACGAGCCTTCGTACAACCATCTGGTAGATGCAGTACTGTGGGTTGAGCAATACACAATTGTGAACATCTGCAACATGCAATCCCTGATGCTCTCCAGGGGTATGACACAGCAGTCGGCGAGCGGGGCGTGCGGCTGTCCGGCGGCCAGAAGCAGCGCATCGCCATTGCGCGGGCGCTGCTGTGCAACCCTCGTGTGCTGCTACTTGACGAGGTGACTCTTGCCAACCTTGCACACTGGTTTGCTTTCTCCTCATGCACGTGCCCAGTTCCGGCAAGTCCTTGGGGTGACGAGTTCTACCAATGATTGCTTCCCATACGGAGACTGGGAACGATTCTTTCGTTCGTGCCAGGCGACGAGCGCGCTGGACGCGGAGAGCGAGGGGCTGGTGCAGGAGGCCCTGGAGCGAGTTTCCGCCGGCCGAACCGTGCTGGTGAGACTCCCTTTTACCTGACATGCATGGCCCATCAGCCGCCACGGACCTCTGGGATGCACACATCTCAATCTCGCAATCCTGCTGCACACATGAGCGCTTCGACTGATACGCACGATCCGGGCGCTGCCGCTGACCATCAAGTATGCTGCACGACATCTGGGATGCATACAGGATGAGCCCGAGTCTTTCGGGGATTCAAATAAATAATACTCTGACGCGCTGGCTGTGGCCGCAGGTCATTGCACATCGGCTGTCCACCGTGCAGGGCAGCGACCAGGTGAATTTCTCCCCACACCCAGAAACACACAGCATGCAATATGCGAGCGACAGGCGGCACCACTGTCTTCCTTTGCCGCACACCTAAAAGCCCCAGGGTGCAACATGCGAGTGAGAGGCGGCCATGCCACTGGGTCTTCAAAGCCCTTCTCACTTAGTGATGCCGGCGCCGCACCATGCCGTAGCTGGTGTGTGAGTCAGCCGTGTCTGCTCGGCTGCCCCAACGGTCCAGCAAGGCCACTCCTTGAGTCCTGAAACCTGCACGCCCGCCTGCTGCGCAGGTGCTTGTCGTGTCGGGCGGCATCATCGCGGAGCAGGGCACGCACTCAGAACTGCTCAACGCAGGTGCGACACCGTCAGAGTCGGATACACATTTCTTTCGTCCTGGTGCCAGAGTCGTGCCGAGCCTTGCATGCCATCACGGCGGCCAATAGCCCGCTGCACTGTTCCCCGCAACTGCCTGAAGGTCAAGGCCCACATGCGTGGCTGACGCACGCCTCTGATAGCGCACACATGGTGGCGCAGGCGGCATCTACCGGAACCTGGTGCAGCGGCAGCTGCAGGCCGGCTTCTCAACGGAGCACCTGCCCAGCATCGTGGAGAACGGCCCGGAGGAGGGCGCCGAAGACGACACGATCCGGTCCGACACCGATGACGAGACCGTCTACACCCACTGACGACCGCCAGCAAACCCTGAAAGCGAGCACTAACAGATGCGAGTTTGCTGGCCACCGCTGCAGCGTCACACTGGCGTGTCTGCCGGCCTTGCGGCGGGGCGCTCGTTCGTGAGTGGGCATGGAAATACATGCAGGCGACAGGCAGCATTGCAAAGCAGGGTGACTCAACTGAACAAGCATACACCAGTTGCAGCTTGGGCGGTGTGCATCATCTCAGTTCATCCCAGGCTGTCCGCATGCTGCGGGGCATTTGCGTTCCAGTGTGTGTAGACTATTTCTTGTACATCTCACTCTCTGGGCGGATCTGATGTAGAGCAGTTCTTGGTAGAATGGGACACCGCCGATTTACAATGTAATGAAACGTCTAGACAATAATTGGTAACCGAGGATTATTGATGTCGCTCACTCTCGTACGTTCCTCTGGAACTCACTTCTCCCCTGCTGCCACAGCTCCGACCAAAACTAGCATGCATCACAGGTGCATAAATCTAGACAATAATTGGTAACCGAGGATTATTGATGTCGCTCACTCTCGTACGTTCCTCTGGAACTCACTTCTCCCCTGCTGCCACAGCTCCGACCAAAACTAGCATGCATCACAGGTGCATCGCTTGCACGTCACAGGCCAAGAATTCAATGTACAGATGCACTTGGTCCTACAGCCAATCTGCCCGCATTCAAACCTCCCGCAGGCCATTCCTCTCCGCCATTCCTTCGTATTTTGCATCGCACTCTTTGTTGGCAATTACTTCCTGGAGCTCAGCGTCCATGCATACAGCGCCGCGAAATTGTCCTGCGACATCATAGCAAGAGTCGTTCAGCGCTTCGGTGAGCTGGTGCACAAGAAGGTGCCGAGACTGCGCTAATTACATGCCATACGCCGGGTGCCGGCGGCTTGCCAGTGTGCAGCACAGCGGGAGCACACCCCATCAGTGAGCCTGACTTCGCAGAAGCTCTCACGTGCAGTCGTGCGCATGCTACCTCGGCCAAAATTAATGCAAGCATGTAGGTTCAAGATGTAGAGTGCGAAACGGCTGTCAAATCCTCACCTTTATGGAGTCGCACACGCGGTCTGCGAGGCCGCCGTGCATGGCGGGCGGGAAGAAATGCCAGTGGCCCGCCGTCATGAGGACGGTGAGCGTGACGGCGATCCGCGCCGCCTGCGGCACGTGCCACCCGCGATTGCGTACGAGGCGCTGCGTCGCCATCTCCACCAGGATCAGCGGCCCCTGCGACATGCACAAGCGAATCTGAACTGCACGGATAATGAACAGGCGGAGGCTGTTTGCGCAAGCGAGCATGCAGGCGTTGCAGACACGAGTGCATCGGCAGTGTGTACCCTTGCGTTCCGCAGAAAAAACGAACCTGCAGGCTGAAGAAGAGCAGCCAGGAGCCCGTCATGTAGCCCTGGCAGTACCAGTACATGATCTGCGGGGTGGCAACCACGGTTCAGTGCATCGAGTGGGCATTCCTGCTGACATTCCTGCTGGAATCTTGCCATCCTTTGCTGGCATCTTAAACCAGGAGTTTACGATTGTCACACATTGACCGAGCCAGCCACAGCATTAGTGGATGGGCGTGCACATTGAAGCTGTCAAGCGGCGCTTGATGTCCAGGCCAGATACGATTGGGAGGCACCTCGTGGATGAGGCCGCTGCAGATGAAGACCGCCATCATGGCCAACGCCCGCATCTGTGGCAGAGACCAGCCGCGTCAGGTGATGTTTGGAAATGCCTGTTGGGGGCAAACTGGTTCTGTTACAATAGGTTGGACATGTGCCGTGTGCTTTTCAGGCCAGGCTGCAAGGCACCTCCTGCGTGGCGCGCACTGGCAGCCTGGTCGGCTCTGCCGCTACCAACCGCCCTGCGCCAGGAGGCAGCGTCACATGTCAGAGCAGTTCCCATCTGCTGACCAACATGCAAGAACCCCGCTGGCAGATCCCAGGGCAGTGCTGAATGCGCGCCCGCGGCGTTTTATCAGGGCCCACACACACAAAGCAGAGACCCCGGCGTCAGAATGGGCACCTTCTGACAATGAACTACAAAGATTGGGACTTCAAGTTCAGATTCTAAAACTCAACTCACCGTCGCAGATGGTGTCGTAGATCAGGTACCGCAGCGTGTTGGCCGCGGTCAGGTTCCAGCGGGCGCCCCAGAAGGACGCCACCGAGGCCGCCAGGTACGGCTGATTGAAGTGCGGCGCGATTTTGAGGCCGATGAGCGACGTCACCGCCGTCGCGGGCCCGTCCATGAAGAAGCCCAGGAATGCGTACAGGCCCAGCGCTGCATCAGAAACCAACAGATATCAAGTCATCTATTCAGGTATGTCCATGTCTGGTTGATTTGGACCAACAGTCATTTCAGTTGCGGGGTCGTCCATGAAAACACCCAGGAACACGCCCATCACGGAAGACGAGCGAGTGTTTGCATGGGGGATCTGGCCGGCAATGCAGTGGCAGCGCCGGCTTACACCTCTGTGTGCCTCTGCATTCGGCTGCCGACCCCATGGTCCCAGTCTTCAGCGAAAATTTCCACTGCACAGTTATATCAACGTGACTGTGTTGACATAGTACAGAGCACAGGCGTGTGTCCTGAAAAGTCCTCACCGTACAAGATTTCCTGGAGCACGAGCGGCGGGTCAAAGGCCGCGAGGCAGAAGACGACGCCGCAGAGGCCCGCCGTCTTTGCCGCGAACCGCGTCAGCAGCTCCGCCGACGAGCCGCCGCTGTCCGCCAGCCGGCCCTTAGACCCCACGCGGTGCATCTTGCCGTCTGCAGCATCGCATGACAGCACCGTCGTGCCAGCGCCTTGTTCCTTTCAGTGCCTGAACATGCTGCCACCTTTGCGGGGATGTGGGGCCTTTGCATGGCGATGTGCAATGTGCCTCGCCGACACATTGCACCAGGAGTTTTGCAGATAGTAATCAAACGTGCTCAAGTTGCACGTCAGGAGCGGCCTCACACCGATCTGCGGGGTGATGGGCGCCAGGAGCACCGTGGCAAACTGCAGGTGCGACAGCGGCAGCGTGAGCGGCCCGCGTTCCAGCGCCAGGCCCAGAACCTTGAAGTTCGTGAGCCACACGTGCAGGAAGGCCACCGCCACCAGGGTGACGACCTCTGTGTCCCGGTGGAACAGCAGCGGCAGCACGCATGTGACCGCTATGGGTAGGACCGCGGCCCACAGCCGCGGCTTCCCCGGCCGCAGGCTGAGGATCACCAGCTTCACATACAGGACCAGCAGCAGGTCGCATGCGAGCACGGCGTAGACGCGGTGAGCGAATGGCAGCTCCTCGCGCAAGGATTTGAACGGGTTGTCGGGCATTGCAGCATGCGATCCGCTGGATCAGTTCCCCGCTGTACTCCTGAGTTATTGCCTCTGAGCCACCGAAGTTCCGAGGCAATCCAATGAATCACAAGGCTCTCTAAGGCAAGAATCGATTCGTGCTGACGTGCATCATGAAGGACACCCGTGCATGCAGAATGTTGTCAGCAAAGGAGGGCGAGGCTGGTGGCAGTTGTTGATTCGTCAGCATTGACAGGCAGTACAAGCGCTGACATCCAGCGGGCCAACTAGGAACGACGCAGTAGACATGCTGGTGAACGTTGCTGCGATTGGTGGGAAAGAGAGCATGGCGCCGAGCGCATGCCTCATGTGGTGGCGGCAGACTATCAGAGCAGTATTGCTTGACAGGTGATTACAAACTGCATCGTCAACATGACCACAGCAATTGACGACCCACAATGAATTGTGCAAAATACACTACAGTTCCTCCTTGTCGACGAGCTCGAAGGCAAAGGGCGTGAAGGAGACACCGTCGCCGTGGTAAAACTTGTCTGCGATGGCAGAAATCTAGAGTCAGCCGCAAGGCGCAAGTTAAGACACGCCATCAGTAACAAATGCTCATCGACAGCATGCACATTGAGCAGGCAGGATGCTTGGGACAGCGCTCCAATGCGCTTTGGAAACGAAAAGAACAGGAGAGAGACAAGGGGGAGAGCAGGGGCGCAAACTCACTCTGGAACTCCACCCAGTGCAGCCGCAGCGCATGCAGGAAGGCCGACAGCGTCTCCATGACCATCAGCACGCCCAGCGTGGCGCACGCAAACACGAAGAACGCTGCGGGGCAGGCAGCACAGACGTGGTCATCAACCGAGCACATTGCAGAGGAGGCCGCAAAGCGCACAAAGCAACGCGTGCTGCAGGAGCAGCACTTCCAGCAAAACAGCCTCAGCATATGGGCACAAGTGCAGCACATGTGCTCACAGACGAAAGATGTCAGATACACGTCCCCGTCCAACAGAGACCACCATCAGACATGTACATTCCCGCCCAGCAGAGGAGCCAGACTAAAGGACATCGCATGCCAACAGAAGTGCAATTTGCCAACAAAAATGCACCGATGAATAGCGCCCAGTGGTTGCCCTGCACGGACTGCTGGATGCCGGCGACCAGGACGCGGTCGTAGAACACTGCGCTCAGCTGCGAGTGCGCCAGACTGAGCGCCCACAGCCGTAGGTACGACGCCGTGTTGGACACCGCTCCAAGCACAAACTCGATGGTGTGGATCATCTGCGGCACGAACATGTGGCACAGAAGTTAGCGCCGTACATGGCTGTCTGATGGCAAGAGCCCTTCTGGTGGCTCCTGCCCCTCGTTTGCCACAAATGCCAGCTGGAGCGCATCGCCTCAGACATCCGCTGGGAGCTATCATTGGCAGATAGGGACAGGCTCGAGTTGCATTGACATCAGGCTGCATGTTCACGAAATTCTCTAGTCGTTGGCCTGCGGGCAGAGGTAAGATGCAAGATGCTGCGGCGCTTCACCTGGTGCACGGCGATCTCTCCAAAGTCGAACTCGTCATGCTCGCCGCCGTGGCCGCCGCCGCCATGGCCGCCGCCGCCATTGGTGCCCTCCTCTGTGAGCTGGCCGCCCGCCTCCGTGTCGCTCTCCTCTGACAGACGGCCGTATGTCACGCCCTGCAAGAGTTGCAGGAGTCTGGGCTCTCAGAGCTGCAGGTCAGTTACACAGTTGAGCGTCAACTCGATGCGTATGCCGAGCCAAGCAGAGTGCAGCACGCCGTCTTTGGTCATCTCCAGCTAACAATACAGGTGTGCTCCATGCCACTTGCAAAGTGGCATATAGCATCAAGCACGAGCCACGGAAAAGGCACAAGGCAGGCGATCGCAGTGGCAAGGGTATGGAAGGCACGGGAGGCTCACGTCATGCTGGTGGCGTTCCATGTGGCGCTTGCGCAGGACGTAGGGCTTCGGAAAGAGCATGCAGGGCACCGCCAGCAGCGCCGCGATCAGCAGCAGCGGCTGCAATGCAGAGGCCACCACTGGCAATTTCGCATTGAGGATCGCAAGGACGGACGGATGCAATGCAATGGCAAGTGCGGGTGAAGCAGAAATGTGACGGGCCAGTTGATGCAGGGAAGTCAGGCTGACAACACCGGGGCGCGAGCACGGCTTGAAACAAGCACCGCAGGGATTTGGGACGTGTGGTTTTACAGGCAGCGGGGGAGCGTTCAAACACGGACCTGGATGATGGACTGCCCGAGGAACATGAGGTTCTCGGGGCAGGTGCCGCCGCAGTCGGTGTCCAGCGGGTTGAGGAACATGTAGATCATGATGTGGTACAGGTCCGCAACGGAGCCCGTGATCCACTTCAGGATGATGAGGAAGCACAGGTAGCCGAACAGCGCGTTCAGGAAGATCATCTGCGCGCGTGGTGCAGATTGAGAGTGTATACAAGTGTCAGGGAGACCTTCCCCTGCACGGCGCAGTTTGGCAGCGAGTCGGAGAGATCGTCCGCGTGTGGCACAGGTCTGGAGAAGGCTGCAGCTGCTGTGAGGGCGTCTGTGTCGAAGCGCCCAGAACTCGAGTCAAAGAAGGTAAATCCCAGACGGCCGAATGTAGCAAGCTCAGTGAAGGGCAAGAAGGCGGTGGCCACTTGGTCGCACCTGGGGGATGAACTCGCAGAGGGTGGACAGCGTGTCCCGAAAGTAGCGCTGGTTGTACAGCGACATCAGGATACCCAGGTTCATCTGCACCACGCCTGCAGATTGCAACAAGTGTGTGACGGTGAGCGAGCAGGTGTCTCTGCACCAGGCCTTTCTAGGCATGATTGGTGGAAGGCGTGATACAGACAGGCGCACTCGGCCCTGCAAGCAACATCGTCCATTGTACAGACCGAGTGCGGTCGTGCCAGGCTGCCGCACGGGGCTCCGGAGGGTGGAGCAGCACCAGCTTGGCAGGAGAGAGCAAGGGTGACAGATAGCAGATCCTAGAATGCTGGAACCCCACCCAGGATGATGGACATCTTCATCTTCATGGAGTTGAGGTAGGGCAGCTCGGACTTGGAGCCGTGCCACACCGGGTCGACGCCAAAGGGGTACGGCCCCGCCGACATGCTCAGCCCGCTGCTGTACGCCTCCGGGCACGCCGCCTGGCCAGTCCAGAAGCAGCAGCATTGATGATTCAGTCCAAAGGCAGAAGCGTTGTTTATTGTGTTGAGGCCCCGCCGACATGCTCAGCCGGCTGCTGTGCGCCTCAGGGCACGCCGCCTGCTGATGATCCAGTCAAGACGGTCAGAACTGGCATCGATCTCGTGTGGCACTTGACGAGATGTCGGGTGAGGCCCCGCCGACACGCTCAGCCGGCTGCTGTACGCCTCCGGGCACGCCGCCTGGCCAGCCATTCGACCCGGTGTTTGGCAGCCCAGCCGCGGAGCATTTGCGAGAATGCAGCAGTGGCTGGCAGCGGTGCAGCAGAAGCTTGCGACAGGATTCGTTGCAAAGCCATATCCGTGAGCCAGAGCAAACGAGACACGCTGCAGGCAGAGTCCCAACGCACCATTTTCGGAATTGCTGCCGATGCCAACTGCAGGCATGGAGATCGGCCGGCTCTGCAGCTCGGCCGACTGCGCAATGCATCCTGCAAAAAAACGCAGCGCGCACCTCGTTGGTGCGCATGTCGATGAGGGAGACGTTGGGGTCGGTGGGGCACTTCCAGTGGCTGCCGCCAAACAGCGCCAGCGGGATGGAAAAGGCCTCGTTGTAGATGAGGCCCGTGAACAGCGAGAACAGCGACATGAACAGGATGACGTAGCGGCCTGCAGCAACATTCAGCAAGGGTGAAAGTGAAGGAGCAGAAGAACGCAAAGCATTTCGTGAACGGGATGACACAACAGGGTGCGGCTGCCCAATGGCAGGTTTATGGACAAGCATGGCACACGGCTTTGGAGTAGGCTTGAGCAGAGAGACACGGGCATGGCATGTCGTCGCTGCTGCTGACCAGGCGTTTCGCCTGCCGGCGACCGCGGCGGCAGTGTGGGGGATGCTTCAGGCTTCAATAGACTCCAGGCTTGGCAGAAGATGCAATCATGAGGTGAAACCGCACCGCCAAAGATCATGTCGATCATGTCGCCCAGGTCCTGCTTCATCATCTTCTTCTCGTTGGCGATGAGGTACACGCACAGGAGCAGCATCAGGAAGGCGTGGCCCACATCGCCAAACATGACCGCGAACAGGAAGGGGAAGGTGACGATGGTGAAGATCGTGGGGTTGATCTCGCGGTAGCGCGCGATGCCATACGCGTCCACGATGGCCTGCAGAAGGTTGCAGATATTCGTGTTGTCAGCATACAAGGGAGAAACTCCCGAGTGGGAACTATCAAGGGCAGAGACGTCTGGACACATCATGCAGGTGGTGCACGATGCTACACATGACTCTGCCAACATGCAATGGGCTGCCGTCCCAGGTTTCAGGTTCAGCACCCGGCACAGCCCGCGAAAAAGACCCAAGGCTCCAGTCATGGGAGATCTGCATCTTCCTGGCTGCACTCGACAGAGGCTTGGAACGTTTTAGGGTCACCTGGAAGGCGTAGGTAATCTTGCCAGTGCTGAAGTAGGTCGGCGGCGTCTCGTACGTCACCAGCGGCGTGCACATAATGCCCACCTGCGAGGCATTCCTCAGTGGCTCAGCAGGACCGCCCCAACCAATAATTCTGGACAGGGTAGCACGGTCAGCAAGGTCCCATGCATCATGGCAGGTGCCAATCGAGAGTGCCGCCAAGCGGAACGAACCTCGCTGCATCAGGCAGAGCGTCAGTCGAGGGCCTGCCACCCAGGGATGCGGCAAGGAGGAAGAAAACAGCACGAAAAGTGATTACGGGGATGCGCACCGCGGAGTTGCTGGTCTCGGAGACGTGGCGCAGCGCGTCCTGCACGCGGGGCCGCGCGGAGGCAGGCACCCAGGCCTCGCCCACCAGGATTTTGCGCGTCACGTCCACCGACAGCTTGTTCAGCGTGTGGTACACCGCCTTCTCCCGCTTCACCTGTTGGCAATGACAATGGACGAAAATGATGGCTGACGCGTAAGGCGGCAGATGTGTGAGATGCATTGTCCATTCATGAGGGCGCGTATCACGACTGGCTGCAGAGCAGCATGGTGCAACAATGGAGCTGCGAGCCGCACATTGCTTGGCGACGACGTACGAGACATTTCTTGTTTCTGGTGTTCTGGCGCCATGAGCTGACACAGGGTTGCGGCAGTCACCTTGGATGGTCCACGCCTCCAGATTCAGCGCCACGCAGGGAGTGCGGTCGTTTTGATAGATCTATCTTGTACAACGTTTAGGGGGTTTCAATGATCACCTGGATGGTCCACGCCTCCAGGTTCAGCGCCACACCCTGCAGCACCGCATCCCGCTGGCGCTGCCCTGCAAAGTGCACCAGGTCAGCGCCTCAGACTCAGTGTTGCACCCTGGTGAGGATGACAGAGAACACACAAGTGGCAGGGGCTGGGCTAAGCCGAAGCAAGGAATATCTGCAGTCGGCACACCAGCTCAGTCTGCAGAATGCCAAATAGAGTCTGCTCATCGCTCGACTCGAAAGTTGCCCGTCAATCGTCGATGTGTAAAGCTTCACAAAACTGCACCCGCTTCGATGGTGGTGTGCAGCTCCTGCAGGCGCAGGTTGACCTCGTGGTTCATCTCCCGCCGCCGGTTCTGGTCCTCCGGGAAGGGGTACCGGTTTGCGCCGTACGCCTCGCAGATCTGCCACAGCAGCAATCAGTCAGATTAAGCTGCGTCGTGGACTGCATGCAGGTAGCTGTACTGGACCCTGCACGTCGTGTGCGTGACATGCCGTAGCCATACATCGCGTGGTATGCTGCAGTCACACATGACAGCCAGCGCCGGTGCAAAGCTGCTGTGTCACGCCAGTGCGTCTGCCACGGCGCAAATACGCCGCTGCTGGAGGCTGCTCAACGAAAGCGCCGCGTTGCAGCAACATGTGAATGAGGACGCGCACTGGGCGGGGGCGGCACACCTTGAGGATCTTGGTGCGAGCGCGCTCGCCGGCAAAGAACACCACGAACACTGCCTTCTCCTGCTTCTCGTTGGACACCGGGTCCACCACTGCGCCGACGCTCGCATACTTGAGGTACATGTTGCCGCGCGTCGCGCGGAACAGCAGCCGCTCGAATGCGAGCACCTGTGGTATTTGAGCGGAGGGTTGCGTAAAAAGAAGATTTTGAAAAAATTGCGGCAGTGCAGAGAGACTTCACAACAAGTGTTGCAAGTTTTGCCAGTGGATTGCAAGTGGAAAGTGTTTCAACAATTTGAGCGAGTGCTGCTGTCCTCGATTGTGATCGTGACAACAGAAGAACCGAAACTCTGAAGCACCTTGTCGGCGGCGATGAGGCCGGACACAAAGCCCAGGCGCACGGACTTGGGCTCCGACATGGGCTCCGGCGGCAGCAACGGCGCGCCGATATCATCGCCGGCCACTGTGAGAGGAAGCGCAGCATAGTTTGTCATCAAGTGCGGTGTTGTGAAGCGCAGGGCAGCAGGTGTTACGCTGCACCCTTAAAAGGAGCCGTCCGGCTGTCCCCAAGACTGTCTCAAGCTGCCAGGCGCAGCATCTGCAGCGACAGGCCCCGGGTCCAGGTGCATCTGGAAGAGCACGTCACAATGACATTCCCAAGCAAGGCCTAGGGTTCCAGCGAACTGCCGCACCTCCAAAGGCCTCAGCGCGGTCGTGCTGCGCGGATGACGCAGAGTGCTGCGCGTCCTCGAAGAACTGGGACGCTACCTGAGGCGCCAAGACGACACACCAGTGGAAACTCGTCGCTCATCACAAGGGCCGTCTCAGTGCACCGTCAAAGGGACCTCCATCGAAGCTGGCACATGCCACATACGGACGTCGCCAGGCATCGTTGAACCAGACAACGACAATGACTCATTGTTGATGCTGGATGACATCAGAAAGGTTGATATGACCCACCTCCAGCACCAGCTGCAGCTCTAGCAGCTCGGCGTGCGAGCGGCCCAGGCGCTCCGAGTTGCCATTCAGCTCCAGCAGCTCCTTCTCCAGCTCCTCCAGCTTCACCTGTGTTTCAGACACGACGAGGTTGTGATGGTTTCATCGACCCAGGCGCTGCCGGCTGCCAAGGAGCATTGTGGACCGGCTGCTCGCAGTTCGCTCGCCCGGCAATGCGCTGCACACTGTGAGCCGCCCAGCTGGTGTCGCCTTGTGCGTACAGCAAAACTCCTCCAGCTGTACCGACTGTACCGACGAGTTTGCACAGGTGTGCTGGCACAGTTGCAACCTGTCAGGGTACAGTTGCTCTTCTGGAGTACCACAGTGGAATGATGTGCGACACCCAATGCACAAACGCACAGCGATGTCCAAGTTTTCATAGCGCGCACCTCCAGCTCATCGAAGCCCAGGTCCTGCTCGGCGCTCAGCCGCGACCCGGTGATCAGGTTCTCCTTTTTGACCTGTCATGCGACACCAACAGCGTGTCGGCTGCCTGAATATTGAACGAGTTGGGAAGGCAACCAGCACGAACACACAAAGCTGTCTGCATCTGAAGCTGGAGTGCCGCAGGGGGTCTTCTGCTTCAGGGTGCGCGCTTTGTGCCCACCTGGTCGTGGAAAAAGCGCAGCTTGCGCGCCAGCTCATCCGTCCGTTTGACCTGAACATGACAGCGACAATCGCACGTTCACATAGTTCTAGCCTAGAGGCTGAGAGATGGCGCGCCAAGCTGTGTGCGGCAAGCGTCCGGCACCCACCTGGTTTGCGTACGTCCGCTGGAACACGCTCTTGTCGGCGTTCAGGTCCTTGAACTGCAGCTGGCCGATCTCTCCGATGGCGTCGATGGCATCGTGCGAGAGCTCGGCAGGAATCAGCAGCTGCGCCGCAGTCACGCCAGCGTCAAGGAGGTATTGTGGTGCTTGTCCACAGGAGGTCATGCTCAATTCAGGAGTGAAAACAGACAGACGGCGGTGTTTCTGGCCCCGGTTCTGCTGCGGCAGCACCTAGTGGCCGTGAACGGTGCCAGGTTCCGACATAGGGTTGCCAATTGCCAAAGACTGCTCACCTGAATCAGCTGCATCTCCTCAGACCTGATGTTCTCCACATCCTCCAGCCCCATGATGGCGACTGTGGTTGAACAGGCTTGTGTCGCAGTTGGGACCTAGAAATGCTCGGGCCAAATCTCAACGCAGGACAGCGTCAGCAATAGCCGACTGCCCGCGGCAGGTCCAATAGCATCGCAATACAAAGCTATGAGGATCCTGCTTCCTCCTGCAGGCCAGTCAATGCGCTCAGCGTGCGACAGGCTCTCACTGAACCAATTTTGCACAGCGGGAGAGAGGTGCACAGGCGAGGGTTTTCCTCCCGCCAAATTCAGAGCCGAAACGAGATGTTTAGTCACGATCTGACCCTGCAACCAAGCCTGGCAAGAGTGTACTTGTGCCCTATTCGCGGATCTGCTGCCAAAGTTCGCTATGATGAAGCGTATGGAGGTGATACTGGCCGTTGCGCTGGTCATCGGGAGCAATCTGCCTTCCGCTTTTGCTGGAGGTGGGCGTCATGATCGCTTATTTCGACATAAGCAGTCGCTAACCAGGGCCGCTCACGATCCCATCGCATAGATCTGACGCATATGCAGCTTCATGTATCGGCTGTCTGATATCGAAACGACCGGCGCATGCACTGGTGCTCATGTCGGCGAACACGGTCGGCTTCGGCCCACTGTCCCCCGGACGGCTTTCAGTCCTCGTTGGCGAGGGGAAGCGGCGTGCTATTCTGCGGACCATTTTATGACTGTTGCGGAACCTTGGGTGCATTCATGAGCCGAGGGCACGATGCGTTGTACCTCTGCTCCCCTCGGCAGCCAAGTCAGACAGTGGTGTGATCCCGTTATGCGCACGTCTGTAGGTAGAACGCTCGCAGTCGTGCTGTCTGTAGAGCGTTAAATGATCTTGCAAGGGGTCCTCCCGACAGATGTGGCGCAGCGGCTGCATGGCTAAGACACAGCGCTCGGCGATCATACACCTGATATTGCACAGAACTGTGTTTGGCAATTCTTGTAGGTGGCCCCTTGGCTCTGCCGCCGATCCTCAGCGGCTACCATGGAAGGCGCTACAAGAACCCGAAGACAGGTGGGCGGCGGAGCGGTCATGTCCACATGAGGATGCTGCATGGAGCACATTCACTCATGTCTCCCTGTGGTGTCGGCGTAGAGCTGACAACGTCTCCTCAATGGTGACAGGCGGCCTGATCGACGTGACGCTCAACAACTACGTCACCACAAGCAAGTTCTTCAACTCCAGGTGCGGTCGCCTGCAGGCGAACAGCCGCTGTACTGCTGATGCCGCTGAGCCTGATGACGTTCTTGACATCTTTGAACTATCTCCAGCTGTACTTCGAATCCATACCGGCTGCAGGTCACCTGTCCTGCAGCGGCCGGACATGCCCAACGGCAATCACCAGTTCATTCACTTGACAGGGGAACATGGTACGACATTACAAAGTGGGCAGCGCGCACACGCAACTGCGACAATGCACCGTCCTCAGTGGCGTGCATGGCGTGTGCTCAGGCGAGTTTTGATAGCCAATGCTAACACGTCCAGACACATAACGCCTCGCGCTTGCGCAAGGTGAAAAGATGGAGATTTGGTGGTTAACCCTCTAGCACTGACCCCTCTATGGCTGCACCACAGAACATGCCCAGCTTCACCAAGTCAGCTGGTGTCGTCCCCATCGGTGTGCGGCTTGTTTGTCTTGTCTGCAGGCTCTTTGCATCATGTGCAGCAGCCCACCGCCTCCCAAGCTGCGTGTCGTGAACTGTGTGCAAACTGAAGCTGCAGCACAGACATCATCTAGAGTGAAACTGGCATCAAGTGGATGCTTGTGGTGCCTGCAGCCGTGGCGGACCGGCTTTTTGCATATCCTGAGAAGGGCGCCACTTGCGGCATGTGCCTCAGGTGCTGCTCTCTGCCATGAAGGGATATTGCTTGGCTGTGTGCAGCTGCTGCGCTGCTGCATGCAGCTGCCATGCAAAACAGGCACCAGACGCGCCTGTCAGGGAGAGCTTTGAACGATCAGGACATTGACACGCCGCCCCTTCCTCCCGCAGAGTCTACATGCCCCAGGGCTACAAGCAGTGCGCAAATCACGTCAGCAACCCGTTTTGCAAGGGCGAGGGGTCCAAACCTTACATCAAGTACGTCAAAGCGCCCTGGGCCTGGGGCGCCAAGGTCAAAAAGGACAAGAACGGGTTTTATTTCACTGGTGAGAGTGCGCGGATGTGCCTGCGGCGGCAGCCTGCATGTTGTGTGATGAAAGTCGCATGAAAGCCGAGCTGCAGCTGAGCTGTGCCCTCTCCCTCTTGTGCAGCCCTCATCATCGAGTGGTTTGACCGGTGCGTGCTGTCGCTGTCTTGCAGATGTGCTGTGTCTTTGCCGCACTCTGGCGTTGTGCCCTCTCACCTTTCATTGCAACCCGTGGTCGGACCTGGCGACATGGTGTGCAGTAGTCTCCTGCCTTATGTGCGGATCCTTTATGTACACAGGACGGCAGCTCTGCCTTATCAGTTGACATACCCCACACAGGGCGTCGGTCCAACAGGTTCACTTTCCTCCTCCACGAATTGCACGAATTCGTGCGGCCGACATTGCGCATGCCTATGTGCACACGTGCCTATGCCCACCATTGCTGCACTGCGCCATGGTATGTGGGGCATGAGACCCGCTCACGTAACAGAGTTTGTTTTCCTGCTTGCAGACCTGTTTGGAGACTGGCCAGGTGTGTGCTTCACACGTGTGGTCCCGACCTGATTTTTTCCGCACTTCTTCATTCGGTCAACATGTTAATCACGCTCAATGACCATCCTTCTCCATTCTGCGCCGCAGTCAAGTACAAGGGGGTGCCATGCCCTGTTGGGAAGCACGGCATAGAGCTGCAGTTCTTGGACTACAGCAAGCCGATTCCCGCATCGAGTGAAATTTGCAACAACCAATTCGGGGTGCCATGCGGCGGCAGCGTCATCAAATCCCCGGTGCGCGCCACACTTTCGCCCCACGGCGAACAAAGGCATGTTTGCCGTGCTGCGTATGTGCTGTGCTTGATGTGGTGCACACACGGCCTGACGCCTGAGACGCCATTCAGGCGTAAACCCTTCTTCTGCTTCTCCTTGCAGGGCAACCCGCTCAGTTATATGAAGCTGATGGTCACGAGCCAGCGCATCCCCGTCTCGCTGGTGGAGGTGTTCCTGTCGAACAGATGGGTGCCCTTCAAGCGGTCCGGTGACGGCTACTGGCAGCCCGGCGGCACCGGCTTCGCCTACTCTGCACCGGTGAGTGTTGCTTTCCGCCCTTTCCGCGCGATCATGCAGTGTGCCTTCAGCCATGATAGTGTTGTTGAACTGTACGCATGCTGCCGTTGGCTTGTTCAACAGCATGGCAGCCGCCAGCGATCTCGTGTTTCTCGCTCCATATTTTTGGGCTGAATATGGGCTGAACATCCATGGAACGGCACATGCTGTACGACTCAGGCTTTTCTGTTATTGCCCTGCAGCCCCTCAACGGCAAGCTCCGCGTGCGCATCTCGTGCGCAAACGGGACCAAGCCAAAGACGGTGTCGATCGTGCCGGGCAAGGCGCTGTGCAGCTACCAGAACCCAAAGTGCTACGGTCGTCAGCTGCCGGGGGTCCAGTGCTGAGGCAAAGCCACCAGCACCCCAAGTGCTATGGGCGGCAGCTGCTGGGGGTGCAGTGCCGAGCCGGCATTGCTGCCAGGCGCGGTTTCTCCTCCTTTCCAGAGACACCTTTAGCGACGCCTAGGTCGCATCAGGACGAGAAGGCCACTCGAAGTATGCGCGTCATGGACTTTCATAGCTTGGTTTGTGTCGTTCTGCTTTGCCTTTCTCTGAGCGCAGAATCGCGCATTGCAGTGCGAATTGACAGCCATCAGCACGGTGATTAGTCATTGCACGCTCGAGGTCTTCTAGCACACTGAGCCCTGGCAATACGATTGCTGCAAGTTGTAAGCCTGCCTAGCTAGCTGGTTTGACGTCACACAGTGGCATCGCAAATTCGCTGGAAGTCGTGGCATGTCAATGCTGCTTGGCATCGACGAATGGCAGGAAGGTCAGCCCGCACATGAACGGCTGCAGCGCCTTCGGCACGCTGCACAAGAGACACGCCAGCAGTCAGCGCCGACTCAGCAGGGACGATGCCCAGGCACGACACAGATGCAGTGCAGCCGGCATAAACCAGCAGCGTGCACGAAGCGCAGCGGCACAGGTGACTCACTCGATGTCAGCCGGCGTCGTTTATTCCTCCAACAGGCAGCAGACGCGGCTCGCGGCAAGCCTACATGCAGGAATGCTGGGAGAGCAAAGCAGCAGAGTGGCAAAACACTCACTTGACGCCCGTCGGCGTCTGGTGGTTCTCCAACAGGCAGCAGATGGTGCGCTCGGTGGCGGTCAGCGTGCCGTTGAGCATGTGCACAAACTCCTTCTGCGCCTCGCCCTCCGGCGTCTTCGGCATCCGCAGCCGCACGTCCAGCCGCCTCGACTGCAGCGCAGCATTCAACACCAGGGTCAATCCCAACAGCAGCAGCGGTCCGCAGGGTACGTCCGAAAGGCCCCAGCCCGCATTCGCAAGCCGCCTACGAGGCCACCCGGGTCAACAATACCAGAAAGGGCGCGCCTGCACCCACCGCCGAAGCCCCACCTGCTGGTCGTTGCAGTGGAGGCAGAACACGAGTCCCTAAAGTTGTGGCCGGCCAGCAAGAATGCCTCGGGATGCCTCGGGATTTTTGGTGTGCTTGTTTGTTGTGTCTGTGGCATTTTCCTAACGGACGACAAAGCAGGTGCACCTGGTAGTCGGTGCAGTTAGAGCAGGAGACCAGTTCCCGGAAGGTGCGGCTGGCGGGGAAGCTGGCTTCCAGGTCGTACTTCTTGGCCGCCGCCGAGTTGAGCTCGCCGCTGACGATGTTGACGACGCGGTACGGCAGCTCCAGGGACTGGTAAAACTGCTCCGCGTTGGCAACCTGCGGCATTGGAAAGGAAGATTGCGAGTGTGATGCCAGAGTGGAAGTTGTCATATGGTAGCGGCGCGGCGCGGCAGCTTTGAATTTGGCAGATCGCTCCGCATACGCGATGTGTACGTGCGCAGGCGCCAGGTGATTGCAGCTGTGGACCTGATGCTCGCCTACTGGTCACAGAGAGTGGAGCAGGTTAATAGCGCGCCATCTCGTCCAGCATCTGCCAGGAGGTGTTGTCGTGCGGGCTGCACACGATGAACTGCTCCACCTTCTCGAACTGGTGTATCCTGAAGATGCCCAGCGTGTCCCTGCAGTAGGGGGGCAGCACACACTCCTTGCTGTTTCATTCTTGTTTCTTGACACTATTCGAAACGTTATCGAGATGGTGTGTTTTGATGATGCTCAGCGTCCCTGCAGCCGAGGCAAGAAGCAGCGCGCCGGCGGGGCCAGCATCCACTTAAAAAGGCGCTGATGCACCCAGGATCTCGCAACGCCGCTGCTGACATAAGAATATATCTCTGCCGAGCGCCGTAAGAGACTGTGCGCAATGCTTGGAACACGAATCGTTAAAGCGGGTTCCGCAACGGCCGTGGGAGCCGGCCTCCGTGTGGGAGCAGGTGGAGCCGGCTCCTTGAAGAACATGTATCGTTTCATATGCTTAAATCCAGCAGCGAAGCAGCGCACCCACCATGGGAGCCGGAAGCAGGTGGAGTAATCAGCGTATTCGAGGGCACATTGCAATGAATTGTTATATAGAGAAGCCGTATATCCTTGTGTTCCCCGATAAGTGTGACGCACCTGCCGTGGGAGCCGGCCTCCTTGCGAAAGCAGGTGGAGTAGCCGGCGTACTTGAGCGGCAGCTGCCCCTTCTCGTACCACTCCTTGGCGTGCATCGCCGCGATCGGCTGCTCGCTCGTCGCAATCAGATACTTGTCTTCGCCCTCGCCTGCAGTTGGGGAACATGGAATTTCAGTTCAGCATGCGCGTCGGAGGAGATGTGACCGGTCGCATGGCTGCACCGCGCTCCGCAGCGGGCCACCTACTCTTGAAGGTGCCAGGGGAGGCCAGCCCCTGCTTGCTGCGGTTGCGCTGCCTCGCAAGCAGCCGCCATAACACTGCGCTCGAACCACGCCAGCAGTCTCGTGATGCAGCATAGGCAGGATCCATTCCAGTCGCTGATGACAGTATCGGATGATAGGAGTAGGAGGCTCCGAGATCGCCACACAACGGTCAACTGGTCAGCTCCTCGTCGGAGTGAGACAGCTGCGCGCACTCGGCCATGCGGTTCAGGATTTAGGGTTGGGAGTGTTGCCACAGTATATATGAATGGAATGCAGAATCAGACAGTAACTCACCTGACACCTTGTACAGCTCCTCGTCAAACTGGGACAGCTGCGCGCACTCGGCCATGCGCTCCTTGCGCATGAAGAAGGGCGTCTGCAGCGGCGTCGAGCCCCGCGCGTAGGCAAACTGCAGCGCGTAGGATATGAGCGCCTGGTTCAGCAGCACGCCCGCGCCCTTGAGAAAGTAGCCCCGGCTGCCTGCGGCACAAATAGGAATAAGTATTACTAAGCGAAGATTATGATTAGGATCTGCGAGTGAGATGTGCGCCTGGTTCAGCAGCACGCCCGCGCCCTTGAGGAAGCCCCGGCTGCCTGCGCCGCGGCAAGAATCGGAGGTTTAAGATCCGAATCAGGATCCGCGCGTAGGAGATGAGTGCCTGGTTCAGCAGCACGCGCGCGCCCTTGAGGAAGTAGCGCCAGCTGCCTGCAGCACGGTGAAGATTGCAACTTGAGACGTGACTAGGATCCGCCTGTGGGAATCAGCGATCAGAATCAGGCGCTGCCGGGTTAGGCCTGTCAGCAGCAGCACGCCCGCGCCCTTCAATAAGTGGAGTAGCCCCGACTGCCTATGCATAGGAAGGTTCGAATCTGACACCAAGGTCCGGCCTCAGATATCTGGACATGGATTCGCGCCTGCGGCGGCTGGGTCAGCCGCCTGCGGCAGCGCACTCTCGCCGTCAAGGACCTGGGCCAGTCTGCCGTACGTACGTACACCCCAGCAATGCTGGTCCCCAGCTCACCACGCTGGTCCCCAGCACACCAAGCCGGCAACAGCACTTGCTGCTGCTGAATGCAGTTGTGCGGCCGCCCAATTCGTTCTGATCCGTCAACCACCGCAGCAGACGCTGCCGCCTGACTGCCAAGCAGGCTCAGCAACGGTGGGAGTTCCAATTGATAGTCGTTTGATGCAGATCGAGAGGAACTTGGCTCCGATTGAGGAAGTGTGCCAGGGCGCACCAGCGATGGCGGTGCCCTTTTCGAGGTCCGCGATGCCCAGCTTCGACACCAGGTCCACGTGGTTGATCAGCTCCGGCTCCTCCCGCGGCGTGCCCCACGTCTTCACCACCACATTGTTGTCCTGCGGCATTGTGTGACGGCGTTTCAGTGCGGGCAGCCTGATTGCTGGGACCGAGAGAGCTCCGGGGGCAAGCCCCGCGTCTTCATCACCACATTGTTGTCCTGCAGCACACTAATGGATCAGTCCGCACAACTCAACGAAAGTGATTGTCTGTCTGCAATTCAATCGTCAACGGGACAGTCTGCCAGCTTGGAGGCAGACCGCTGGTCCTCCCGCGGCGTGTCCATGTCTTCACCACCACAGTGTTGTCTTGTAGCGACATGCAGGACACATTGCCGCCACAGCCCATTACAAATGGAAGCCTTGCAGCCACATACACGCTCCTGGTGTGGCTCTCACTGGTTGCCCAAGAATAAACCCCATTGTGTTGCGCTGGGATAACACAGTGAGTGACAGCACCTCATCGTCGTCAACGGGCACGCTGTCGTGCACCAGGTTGCCGATGCCGAGCAGGGCCTGGTCGCGCGCGGCGGCGGCCGCCGCCACCGCCTGCACCGCCGCCTCCACCTCCTTCTTCATCACCTTTGACTTCTCCTGCAGCTCGCTCGCGTCCTGCTTGGCCTGCAGTTCCAGCAGCGCCCAGGGGGTCACTGTCTGAGCCATTCACGCAACGAAGCTTTAGCCGGCCCCGCAGCACAGTGGCGTCTGAGAGCGACGCAGGAGCGGAAGCGCCTCGTGCCGCGGCGCCGGCGCCTGCAGCATCCGATGCACAGGCACAATGCGCCAGCAGCACGTGTGCTGCTGGCGCTCACGGCACATTGCGTGTTGCTTCCTGCTACTCATGAAACGACACAGCCGGCTGCACTGCGGCAGCGGCGACGCCATGCCTTTCAAGCAGCTCGGCCGCACCTTGCGCAGCTTGCCGATCTCCTTGTTCAGCGCATTGAAGTGCATGCGCGCCGTCCCCGCCACGGAGTCCGCTGCGCATCATGCATGCATGCGTCGGTCAGCTGCTTGCCCTCAGCGAGCCATCTATATTCGAAAGGTTGTTGATCATCACCGAATGCAAGCAAGTATACATCAAGCGACAGTCTCCGCACCGTCACGCCACTCCTTGTCCAGGGCAATGATATTGTCAACGGCTTTGGGGTCGGCATACCGACGGCGCTGGGACTCCCTCACCAGATCGGGGTTGCCGCCCTTGTCTGCAGCAAATGCCGCGCGCCACCATCAGCTTCACGGCGCCAGACGTCGGCACGGCTGCCTGTCATTTCGCATTCGTGGCGCCCGGACCAGAACATGATGCTTCGTACTTATAAGACATACGCAACCGACCTTCCCGAAAGAGGTTGATGTCCAGCATGTTGGCTGCGTCGCCAAGGCAATTGCGCGGCTGATCACTTCAAGGCTGGCAGGGGGAATTTGGACGGTGCGCCGTCCTATACAGTATCTCGAAATGCAAGAGGGTGTGAATGGCGTCTGTCCTGGCTTCCTGTACCCACGAAGGTGTTTTGCACGAACTCTGTGGCAATGCAGAGGCTGCCCTTGCGAGGGAGCAGGATTGTGCGCCTGTAAGACAGCCTCACAATGCAAAGTTGATGGCAATGCAAATGCTTCGGAAGCGCGCGCGCCGGCAGGACTTGCCTGGATCATGTGTGTTTAGACGACGGTAGACTGCATAATACCGTACAAACGCACCACAGCGACCGTAATGTTCCACAAGAAAAGCGAAAGAATCCGTACATTACGGCTGAACGAGGAGTGCTGCAAGCTCGATGAGGTAAACCTCGATTTGTTAAGACCCCTTGAGCAGCTTCCTGCTTCCGGAGCACAGTGCACAAACAAACCTCCAGCGCTCGACGCGGCTTATTCTGCGCGCTTGCATGCTTTGGTCAAATTTGCATCGATAGTTGAATACCGTACCGCTGGTACCATGACGCCGCTGCTGACGTGCCGTGCCGAGTGTCATGCATGAGACTGGACACGAAAACAGCAGAGGTGCAGGCGGTGCTGCGGCCATTAAAAGCTGCCAAAATCTTGTAGGATTGCAAACTGCATGCAGATGTTGGCTGCCATGATGTTTTCGGGGTCAGGTCGCACATCGCGACAGCTTGCAAACCTGGGATGCAGTGCTGAAATGAACTGCTCAGGCCACTGCAAGCTGCATCGGCCGATCTTGATTCTGTTGCAACGAAGCAAGCCTCCCAGCTGATTCAGTTCTGCTTCAGCGTCCATACACTAGTTGTGCCCCTGCCTCGAAGTGCATGCTGCATTGCCGTTCCTGGAGCCATACCTGCGCCTTGCACAGCCTTGCAGGTTCTGCTGACAGTTCGCTCATTGAGCACGCAGCATGGCGCCGTCCAGCGGCGGCCAGCGCTTCGTGAAGGTCGGGCTGCCGCTCATCACGCTGACGGTGGGCGGCTGGCTGGGCCTCTCGCAAGTCATGACCGGCAAATTCGAGCTCAAGGTGAATCGGGAGACTGCCTGATGCATCTCATACTGTTTGCTTCCTCGCTATGTCACAGTCTGGCAGCCGCGTCCCTTCTGCTGCTCGTCGCGGTCCTGACGCTGATCTTGTCTGATGCTGCCGGCCCGTGCAGGAGGCTCGCGAGCGGTACACCGGGTTAAAGCCCAGTGCAGAATCGGACATCTCGCTGGAGGTCGAGCTGCGGCGCACACAGCAGCAGCTGGGAGATGGCGACTACGAGAACAAGCCCGTGCCGGAGGTGCCGCAGTGAGCGCACGCGTCGGCCACGGTCACCGTCCAGAGCAGCATGACAGCTGCCCAGTGCTATACAGACTGCGAGAAGCAGCTCGGAACGTAGGTGAGTTTCGGTGCTGAATCTGGCGGATGATGCTGGGCTGAATCATGTCGTCACGCTGGTGCAGTGCTATCTCAGAATGGTGAAATCCCGCTCATGCAGCCGACTCTGTGATGGACTGCAGGCCTGTACTGCTAATGCGCATACGAGACTGGCGATCTCTTGAAAACAAGAAAGGCGGTGCCACCGCACATGGTGAAGCGGGGCAAGGCGGCCAGCGCAGCTACAGCAGTTGTGTTTTGACCAGTCTACGGGTTCCTGTTGTAGGTTCAGCTGATTTGTAAGTTTAAATACTGCGTCAGCTAGCCTGGTCGCAGGCAGGCGTATCTAGACCTTGGTATTGTTGTAAGATCTTGGGGGTTGGCGCCATACTGGCCCTGGGACTGAAGCAAGCATCGCTGCGCAGACTGAGCACTTCAGCTCCTTGTGCCTTGTATGTGAATCTGGCGACGAATTGAATCTCCGAAGTTTTACATCACTCTGTTCGGCAAACTACTTGTCTGCAGCAGCGCCTGTGACTGCCCAAATTTCAAGTTGTCTGTAGCTACTGACCTTGAGGAAGTACAAATGTCAATTCAAATCCAGAATGCTTCAGTCTTCGGCAGTTCTGGTACCGCCCAGCGGCGTCATCCCGATCCAGCCCCCCTTCGAGTCGCCGCGCCGCCGCTTACCCCGCTGATTTGCGATGCACCTCGGCAAGCAGATGCAGGCGCCGAGCCCAGCCAGCACCAGCAGCACAATCGTCCCCTGCATTGGAGACTTACATCGTTCAGACCGTTTGTTATCATTCGAGCACTCACTTTACAATCATGCAGCACTGCGCCGGCTGGCCATGCGCAGGCTGACAGTGCGGACCATGCGGCTGAAGTTGCAGTGACTCACGGTGCCGATGCCATTGCCGGCTTCTGCCTGGTGGACGCGAGCCGCCTGGTTGATGACATTGCGATACTGATTCTCCATTTCCTCTGCCGTCATGTGCGGGCGTTCCTGCACTGCGGTCAGCGGCCCTGCGCCAGACACGAGGTTATCTTCATGCCAGCTTTCTCTCTTGGGCCAGGTTCAAATTGCAGCCATGAGGGCAGCTAGGCTGTGGGAGCAGTCGGGGTCCCAACTATAGGAAGCTTTGTAGGCTGGAAAGCGGTGCGCACTTGTTGGCACCGGCACCTCCTTGTGCTTGTTGGTGCACCGCAGCTGCACACCAGCCCTGAAATAGTCGGCCTGCAAATGGTGTGGCATCAGATTCAGATGGATTAATGCCTCAGCATGTGCATGCATGCAAGGGCTGGCCCAGATGCTGCTAAGCACTGCAGCAGCAGCACACAGCCCACGCGGAAGCAGACGGATATGTCTGGTGCGCACCGTAATGTTCTGGTCCGACTGGAAGTCCGCTGCCAGAAGCCATTTATCTTTGGCCACAAATTCCGGCCGCAGGCCGCCTCCGCCTTCGCCACCGTACATCAGGATATCTGCCTGGTGTTTGTGAAGACACACAGCATGTAAACATACATGGCAGCGGCGCAGATTCAGTCTCAACCCACGTGTACCTGCGTATACAATGAGGACAGCTCGAGGAGGGCCGAATTTCAGACACGGCAGGGCGTGCAAAACGAGAAGCGCGCACCTCTTCCGGCCTGGTGCCATTGCTGACGTCCCAGTCCTTGTGCCTCGACGAGTACCACAGCAGCCGGTCCTCTGCAACGCAGCGAGGATGGCTCAGCGGCTGCGGGCGCTGCGGTATCGCATTCCCGCATCGGCGCTAAAATGCCATCTAGTCCGACAACAGGAAAATGGAGCTGCACACAGGCCGCACGCCGCCTCACCTCCGGGCGGGCTGCGCTGCCGTTTGAAGGCCGGGCGCCCGTTTTCGCAGGTGTGCAGCTTGTAGATGCCGTCAATGCCTCCCGGCATGAGCGGCACCAGCTTGTTGCCGCCCGTGATCTGGATGTCACACATCTTCTTGTACGCGCCTGCATGACGAACAGGTCGTTGGTGGATTGGGCGTCCAGTGGTCTAGGCTGCAAGTGGTCTCCGAAATGCAAACAATGCTGGATGTGCGCATGCTCCCGGAGCACTAGAACGTTTCATGCCCTCACCGTGCCACCAGCAGAGCCGGCAATGCAAACTCAGTACTGCCAACCCCAGCATCGAAATAGTTCATGCAGCGAATATTTATGTGCTCACCGTCCAGGATCATTTTCCCCTTCGGGTCCAGCTTGCAGGACGAGTGCTCCTGCGGCGTCGCGAAATAGTAGTCGCCATACACGTCGTCCAGCATCCCCGTCTTGCCGTTGAAGTAGAGGCCGCCGTCGGCGTCGTCATAGTGGTAGCCCTGCAGCACAGCGGCGTTCAGTTCGTTTCTCAGCAAAATCACGTGCATCAAACCACATGAAGCGAGCACCGCCGCAAGCACACGGCAGGTAGGTGAGCGGCGCCCTTGTGTGGGCAGCACCTCTGCTGCGCACCTTCGTGTACAGTGTGTAGTCGTCGTAATTGTTGTAGGCCGCTAGCCTGTCTGGCGACAGCTTGCCCACTGAAGATCCAGCTGCGGCCTTCCTCTTCGTAGACTGATCTGTCGTCTGCTTGGCTGGCTCGGCATCTCGGTGCGGCGCCGCATCTGCCGGCTCCGCCACCTGCCTCAGCTGACGCTGGGCCTGGACCGACTGCTGGCCGGCTTGCAGCAGCAGTATGCAGCCTATGATATGATGCGATGTTCTGGCGCTGCGCCGGGTGTGCGAGGTTGTTGCCATCTGGTCGCGAAAGTGATCTAGTGGCCTCTAGCTGCCTTCAAATCAGACTTAGTGACAGCGGTCGCGGCGTCAGGCCAAGCAACCTATCTGATCAGAAATCACAGTGCAGGTGCCTGTTGAGTTTTCGCTGAGCAAGCTTCAGAACCTGACCAAGTGCAAAATTGCATTGACAGCTGGCGCGTGGATTGGGCTGTGACTGCATGTTCAATTGGAATGCGCAGCCGATCACGACTGTCAAGACTGACAATGCTATAGAAGGAAGGAAGGAAGGATTGACCCCCAGAAGGGGTGGGAGCATCGGGTTTCCCCTAGCCCATAATTGGCACCAGATTGGCGCCAGACTAGGGGGACCCTAGCCTGGGTCCACAAGGAACCCAGGCACCGGCTCGCCATGATCGCTGTCCGTCGCTGTGTTCGCCGTACTCGCATCCACTTCAGTGACTTTATGCTTCTTGTTTGTGCCTGTGCTGTGTTCAACGACATGCCTCGTCTCAACGATTGCGCCACCTGCCAGCACGCACACCATTCTGATAGACGTCTGGCTCAGGAACAGCCTGGGCATTCTTTGAATACTGCTCTCCCCACTGGCCCTGTTGCGTTTTGAGTGACCTACACGCAGAGAAATCCGCCGTTCAGATGTGGTATCAGGTGCACCTACCGCCAACGACGCTCCGGCAGCATGCCGCCGCTCAGTCAATGTGCTGCAGCGCCGGCGCGGTCGTACCGCAACAATCTCCTCAACAAGCCCATGCTCTGACTCTACATCGCTGTGCTGGCCCGCAGTGCAACAGCGCGCTGGAAAGGATTTCTTTGCAGCAAACTCGGGCTGTTGGAAGCAGCACGACAAGTGCACCAAGTGACCAACACGATCGGCAAATTCTCAACTCATCCACTTCCATTTCGACGAAACGATGACCTTGGACGGCGTGATCACACCGCTACCACAGCGCTGGCTGGCCATGCGTCGTGTTTGAGGTGTTACAAATGACACCACTCTTGTCCTGATGGCGGACTGTTCTGGATCCAGACGCACATTTGTGCCCATTGGACGGCCCTAGCTGACATCTGATACATCCAGTACTATGGCTTTTGCCGGAGACGCGCCTGCGCCTGCAGCACCTGCTGTAGGTGTCGTGAGTCCACAGCAGATTGCCTCGATCAACGAGGGCAAGGTGCGCTTGCTGGGACTGACGTTGGCATGCTCACACATGAAACTTGGCACTGCTGCAAGGTGCTTTTCTGGTCCCACGTGTGGTCCAAGGCAAGCACGACTTCTTGCGGACGAGCGGCGACGTGCAAAAATAAGGCGTTTTGAGACGGCTGCCATTACCAATTCCGCGGCTGCAGAACATAGCCCGGTGTCAAATGGCTTGCAGCCAAAAGCAGAGCAGGCGGCTTTTCGCACAGCCTGGCACCCTCCGTTAGCCAGGCAGTTTCACACGAGCCGTTACATTCTGACACCTCCGCATTGCCGCATCTTGCTCTGTGAATCGGACACTGCCACCAGCACGCTCATCTGCGCTCTACAGCTGGTGGCGAGCGACTCGGGGCCGACGATCACGGGCGTGACCACGGCCACTCTGCAGCAGTACCTGTACGAACTATGCCACGCGGTCGGCAAGGTGGGCACTGCAATTCAAATGTCTCTGCGCAGTGTTCCTCCCCTGCTTGCTCCGTCCAACACACTGATACAACAACACCCAGGCGCAATATTCAGTGTGCCCTGAGCGCTGACGTTATGGCCACGCTCCTGACATGGCTTGGCCTGTTCTCAATGCGCAGGGCGATTTGGCGCCGGACAAGTTTGTGGTGGGCGTGCGGTGCGCGGGACCGGTCGCTGCCGCCTGCGACTCCGCGCTGGTGGACGTGCTGTGGATGGCGTGGCTGCAGGCGGCGGGCGGGGGCGCACCGCCGGCGGCCGCCGCGCCCACGACTGGCGAGGACGGTCCCAGGGAGCGGCTCGTGGCGCTGCTGCAGGAGCTCCTCAAGCAGCAGCTGGTGAGTTTGTTCTGTCCTCACTTGTGCAAGGTTACGTTTCGGGCTGTAGCTGCAATACCACGCCCGATGTGCTGCACGCGAGGAGGTTGCATGCCGTCCTGTGGGCTGCCAGTATTTCTACCGCTCGTTCTACATTGCCGCATTCTGCCTTCAAACAGTGACATGCAAATCAAACTCTGGCCAGGTCACAAAGCGGGAGGTGATGGAGACGGCGGATGACGACTTCCTGGAGGCAGCCGGCGTCGTGGTGTCGGCCACCCTGTGGCACCGCAAGGGCATTCGCGTCAACACAAAAGCCGTGTACACACAGCAGAAGTTCAACCTGCTGCGCGAGGAGGGCGAGGGCTTCGCCAAGCTGCTGGGCGCGCTCAACCGCTTCGGCGCCGCCGCGCTGTCGCCCGCCAGCGCGCCCGGCCTGGTGAGCGACTTTCATGATTCCTTCATGATTCCTTAGTCATATTACAGAGGATAACCTCGTTCTTGAGCCCTGCGGCGCCACCTGGATGTGCATCAATGGCCGTCCTGCATAACACAGATACGCGTATCACGAGATGACAAAGCATGACAAGAAGCACTGGTGTTTTGATTTCGCACATTGCCCCTACAGGTGCTGGAGGTGAAGGCCCTGATTGGGTACTTCGACCTGGACCCCAACCGCGCCATCGCACTCGCGCTGCAGGCCTTTGCCGCGCAGCCCGACAACACATCCTACGTGCCCATCTTCCGTCTGTTTGTGCCCGATTCCGTGGGCCAAACGCTGGGCTTCCTGTTCCAGCACGCTGCCGCGGCCGGCGGCGAGACGCCAGACAGCCTCTTTGCCGTGGCCGTCGCCCTCGTGAAGGTGCATATGAAAGGCGGAGGAGTTCATTCGGATACATCCTTTCCGACCAACAAAAAAAATCCGGATGACAGTTTGCTGAGACGCCAACGCAACGTGCTGTGCATTGCTCTGTTGATAGCCTGCTGCTGTCAGCCTGGTGCTCGCTTCCGGCACTTTGACAGCCACAAAGACCTGCGCTGAAGCAGAGTGGGTGATGCCATGTCATTCCTGACTTTGTCCTTGAAACTGGCCAGGCCGGCATCGTGAGCCTGGATGCGGTAATGGGGCACCTAGCGCCGGGCGACGAGGCGATGGCGGCGGCCGCAAAGGACGCCGCGGCGGCGCTCGCCAAGGAGATTCGCAGCATTGGCGTCATCAGCCTCTCCGCCACGGCCGCCGAGCCGGTAGGATGTCTGCCGGCAGCTTCACATGTTCTTGTGTTCTCAAAGAAACCGGACACATGGCAGTCATCTTGCTCTGGGCTAACACTGCAGCATGGTCCTCCCGTGTGACACCATCCTGGTGCTTAGAAGAAGAAAAGTACAAAGACACGGTCAAACAAGAGTGCAAGCATGCGGGTTGCTGGTCCAAGTCAGCGCGGAGCGTCTGCCAACGCGATCTGACTGGGCCGCAGGCGCAGCAGGACGGCGGCGCGGGGCAGCCGCGGGGGCCGGCGGTGCTGACGAGCGCGACGCTACGGCTTGACGTGCGGCCGATGGCGGAGGCGGCGCGCTCCCCCCTGGCCGCCAACAACCAGAAACTGGGCCTGCTGGCGGCGCTCATGCGGGTGAGAGTCCTCCGCATATGAAACACCAAAACCCTGCCAGGTTGAGGGTGTGACGCCTCTGCTACACAGAACCTGTGAGGAGCTCCCGTCCATCTGCACGCGTAATGCAACAGGATGTCTCTCCTGTCCCCAATGTCTGCTATTGCATGCACGAGTGCTGAACTGCACGTCTTGCTATTACAGGCGGGCGAGTGGGAGCACGCGGAGCGGCTGATGGCCTGGCTGGCGGCGCTGGACGTGGCGCCGGCGGCGCACCCGCCGGTGGCAGCGGCGCTGGCGGCGGACGCGCAGGCGCTGCTGGCGCCGCTGCTGGCGGCCGCCTACCCACAGGGCCTGGCGGGCCGCTACGCGCTCGACCCCAAGGTGGGCTCTGGTGATTCCTCATTGTCTGGTGTTGGGCAGCCAGCCGATTCCTGCTCTGCTGGCTTGCTGGCGTGAGCCGTTTGCATGTGGACGCACACTCTAGCCGGAAGCTGGCCTGGCACCCGAACAGAGTGTCAGGACCTTCACAGCAGCTCCACAGCAGAGTGATTACAGCATGTAGGCGTCCGCAAATGCTTGTTTCCACCTATCAGTCTGCTGCTCTGCAACAGGGCTCGAAGCCGGCCTGTCCACCGGTGCTGGACGGCATGCTGCTGGGCAGGCTGCAGACGCTGGGGCTGCACATAATGACGTCAATAACGATGTTCACAGATGTGTTGCTTGCCATGTGACAGGGCTCGCGACCGGCCAGCCCGCCAGTGCTGGACGCAACCCTGCTGGGCCGGCTGCAGACGCTGGGGCTGCACATCGCCGGCGACGTGGGGCTCATGGCGCGCCTGTCGCGCGCGCTGCGCTTCGTCCTCGACTTCCATCTTCCAGCCGCCGCGCCGAACGCGCCTGAGGCCGGCCGCGCCGCCGCGGCCGCGGAGCTCGCCAAGGTGTTTCTGCATGATTCGACCTGCTTGCTGGTGCTGGTGGTTACGGAGGGAGGCAGCGGGTACCAGCACGAAGGTACAGCCATGTGCTTGTTGAGCTGCTGCAGATTGGGCGTGCACCTGGGCAGGTGGTGACTGCACTTGCACAATGTCTTTGCAGTTCTTCAACCAAAACACAGTTTCCGTTTTACTCTGCAGGTGGAGGAGGTGCTGAGCGGAGTGCTGCTGCCGGGCATGATGCTGACCCCGGCGGTGCCCGCTGTCGCATCAGAGATCTACTTCGTGCTGGCGGCGCTGCCCTACACTACCCGCTACCGCCTGTATACCCAGCTGCGGGTGCGCGGTCTTCCCGAGAAGGGCAAAATTGCTTCGCCTTCTCCAGTCGGAACATGTCGCTGTGCTGGAGGCCGCAATCACGTGAGCCAAAGCCACAAACATCTTCTTTATGGCCCTGCAAGCAGTGCCGCAGCCTTATAGCATCTGCACCCTGCACACATGCAGCGAGCACGATTGCTCACATGCTGAACATCGAATGCACAGCTGGGCTGCAAGCCTTTGTTTCCCCTCGTGTCGGCAGGAGGCGATCAAGGCAACGCCGCTGCTGTCGGCGGCCGCCAAGTTGGCGAGCGTGGAGCTGAAGAAGGTGCTGCGGCGGGTGCACGTGCCGCAGGGCAAGAAGGACAAAAAGGACGCGCTCAAGCCCTTTGGCCGCATGCTCGCCAAGGTGGCCGCCGCCAACCCGCTCGCGGTCGCCGAGACCATGATCGCTCAGGTAAGGCAACACAGAGTCACACGTTGTCCCGCGCTGAACTTCCTGTCCGTCTGTGGACCGAAGAGGGCACCATGCACAGCCACGTCTGCGTTTTGGACAGCAGTTTCAGCAAAGGTCGCGCAGGTCAGTGCTTGATGGAGGTTTGATTCCATAAAACCATGTGTGTCATGTATTCGCAGGTGGAGGCGTACACCAACATGGTGGAACCGTACGTGGAGGCGCTGCGCTACCTCACTCCCCTCGGCTTTGACGTCCTCACCTTTGTCATCATCGACCGCCTCGCCGGCTCCGGTGCGCGCTGGCCCCGGCCGCAGTGCGTGTTGCCCCATCAGACAAAATGCACACGCACACCGTATTGGGAGCGGCACTGGTTGCGAAGGCAGACCCCTGCACATGACATATCTACAGAGAGGCTGCCCTGCAGCCGCGTGCCATTGTGGCGTCGCCCCCGAACTAGTCACAGAGCTAAGGGTTTGTAGTGTGCGCCGCAGGCCGGCAGAAGCTGAAGGAGGACGGCGTCAACATCGCGGACTGGCTGACGGCGCTGTCTTCGTTCACCGGCCATGCCGCCAAGTCGTACCCGGTAAGCAAACATATCAGATCGCAAAGCAATGTATCATTCCCCAAGGCATTGACATCATCCTGTACAATTTCTACGGCATATTGTGTTTGATTGGCCAATACGATCATTTACAGTATCCAGCGGCACACCTGGCCCAGATACCGACTGGTCAACGATGCACCTCGGTGTCAGGCAGATGCTGATAGTTGCAGCGGCCATGTGCAGGGCGTGGACGTGGTGGCGCTGGGGCAGTACCTGGTCAATCAGCTGCGCGCGGGGCAGGCCTTCGACCTGCTGCTGCTCAAGGAGCTCGTTTCCGTCATGACGGTGCGGCCTTTGCACCAAGCGGTACCCGATTCCACAGAGCTTACTCTATCTCCCGGGCTCCTGTTGCCCCGGTGACTGTAACACGCATGTCTTGGTCGTGCCGCAAAGCTCATCTCTGGCCCTCATGCAGAGCCTGATAGCACCAACCTGCCATTCTGCTGTCACAGCGCAATGGTTCTTCGTGTACATGGCTTCGTGATGGCTGGCGCACTCCTGCATGATTGTACCTTCAACGTGTGCAGTTTGCAACCCCGGATCTACGCTCAATCACACAGGTCCCATACACAGCCCAAACTGTGTGCATTTGACGCGACCACATCCCGAAGCAGGCGCACGGCATGGCGGGCATGGCGGGCTACGTCCCTTTCCTTTTTACTCGAAAGCTGTGCGTCATCATGCGCTCAACACGCATTCTCCTGCTCGCACACAGGGCGTCGGGATGGTCACACACACGAGCCAGGGGCTGGTGGACGGCATGGTTGGCGGGGCGGCACTCGCATCCGTATCTCTACTGATACCATGCGTTCCGCGTAGGTTAGCTCTGAAGGCCAAGCTCGAGGCCTGAGCTATCAATGCTTCCTGCAGGGCATGTCACCGTTACGGACCTGAGCCAGGAGCAGGTGGACGGCGTGGCGGGGAAGAGGCGCCCAAGGCGAAGGCACAAACCCTCACACGATGTGATTTGCATATTACATATGTTCTCCAGGATGCTGTCACCGTCACGGACCTGCGTCAGAAGCAGGTGAACGGCATGGCGACCTGGCGATCATCAAGTTCAGTGACCCCTTTCACAACCAAACAAAAGTGTCGACAACACATGTTTGTGCATGCACAGGGCATCGTGACAGTCACAGACCTGAGCCAGGAGCAGGTGGACGGCATGGCGGGCGGCGAGACGCTCAAGGCGCAGACGCTGGCCTTTGGCGTTGTGCGCAACGCCAAAACGCTGGCCAAGGGCTCCGCGCGTCTGCTGGCCGCGCTGCAGCAGGTGAGGCGCAGAGGTTTTCTGGCTGGTGCTTCGTTTTTCGAGGGCGCCGCCTAAGCTGCATCTGCAGGCAAGGAGGACAGAAGAACAGGGTGTGCCGTTGCCGTTGCTTGCAAGCTTTAGGTTTGGACCGGCGTGTTTGCTTGCACCACCTCGTTTGGGCTGCACGAGTACTCAATCCAAGGTCGGCAATATGTCATAGAGCAGTTCTGCCGTTTCATGAAAGGTCTGCACCGCCTGTGGTGCCAATGTGCCTTGTTGCGCCCGGCAAAGGAAGGCAGAATTGCCTTCGTTCGCGCAGTGCGACAGTGCTTTGGCACCACAGTTGCCACACTGCTATGTGCTAGGATGATCTGTCAGCGTGACTTGCAATTGCCACAAGTGCACAACCCCTGCATTCAACCTCTTCTGCATGCACTCAGGGACCAACGGAGCAGCAGCTGGCGCTGCCGCTGCTGGTGCTGCTGGGGCAGCAGCTGCGGCTGATCAGTCTGCAGACGGAGTCGCCCCACCTTAAACTGGTCGCCGAGCTGTACGACAAAGCTGAGCAGACGCTGCTGCAGGTGCGATTCTGAGTTTCTCATGTCCTCATCTTTTATCATATCCAGCTGGTGGCCGAGCTGGACAGCAATATGGAGCAGTCGCTGGTGCAGGTGCAGACCAGGAAAAATGACATACACTTCTTGTCCCAACACGAGTGTTGCGCAGCTCATGCGGACGATGACTCTCCTGCTACTCCTCACGAGTGACTGCACCGCCTGCAGATGTACTGCGGATCATGCAAAACGCGAACCAGCTTTGACTCGGACGTCACGTGTCCTTGCACAGTTTGGCGAGTTCCTGCAGAAGGCCATGTCGCCGGCGGACTATGCAAAGCTGCTGCCGCCGCTGGACTCGCTGGTCGTGGAGTACGGCCTGGACCCGGTGAATCATTACCACCTGGCTTTATGTGTTGTTTATCGCACAAATGTTGTACTTTTGTCCTCCACATTGGCGGATACAGAGCGGCTACTCGGTGTACGAGTAGCCGCTCTGTATCCGCCAATGTGGAGTAGCATCATGCGCCACCTCAGGTCAGAGATTCGTGGCTGATGCAAAGAGATGCATCTCGAGCAGCGCGCTAACCCAGTGCACATCAGTCGCTCCTGTAGCGAGGGCACGAACAGATGTCGACACTGGAATGGCGCGCTAGCTTTGCGCAGTCCGCTGCATCAGTCGTCAAGGCAGATCATAGCAAGCCGGTTGTCCCCCTTCTTCTGTGACGTTTTTCAGCATGAGGGCTCAGCTCTACCCGCCCTCCGCAGGAGTTTGCCTTCCACCTCTACCGGTCGCTCATGGCGGGCGTCACGCCGCCGACGCCGGCGCTGCCCGTCGCGGTGCCGGACAAGCCGGAGGAAGGCGAAGTGGCCGCGGAGGAGGGCGAAATCGAGGGCGCCGTCGCGCCTGCGGCCGGGCAGGAACCAGGTGCGGCAAGGCAGAAATGAGTTGGTACACGCAACTGCCAGTTTCCGCTGTTGTGTTGTCGTTGCACTGCTGACGAACTTGAACCAGATGCCACGCGCTGTCCTGGTGGCGTCGCAGAAAAGAAAAAGCCATTGACAGCTGCGTCCATTCCATGGCCTGTTCAGAGGTCCTGTCGGGTTGATGCCGGCGGCGACGCGGGGGAAGGGGGAGAGCTGCCTGCTGTCCACTAGGCACATAATGCCCAGTGGATCATTATCGGCTCGAAGAATGTGCCGTGCGCTCTGACTCTTACCCGGGCTCTTTGCAACTGCCTGCCGCATGCGCCGCAGGGGGAGCAGCTGGCGGCAGAGGGCCCCGGCTGGCCGGCGCTCGCTGCAAGTGTGCGGGCAATGCTGCCGCACGTGAGGAAGCTTCAGTACTGTGTGACGTATGCATATGCATGGTGATCATTGTACATGCTGCAGGGGACTTGCCGACGTCGGAGCACCCAGGCTGGCCGGCGCTAGCGGCGAGCGTGCAGGCGCTGCTGCCGCCGCCGGTGTGGCATGCCGTCTCTGTGGAGTTGTACACCACCTTCTGGAGCCTGTCGCTGTACGACATCCACGTACCCGTCGAGTCGTGCGTTCCTGTCCTGTCAAACCATGCTTTACTGTTCAACTCCTCAAACTCGTGCTCACAGCCGTGCTTTCCTGGCCCGCATGCCAAGAAGCCGCTTTGCACCGCTGCAGCTCGCTGGCACCACGAAGCCAGCGTGACACTAAAAGTCAGCACCACAGGTTCCAGCTCGTCCAGCTCATGGCGAGTTCCAGCAGTCGACGCCCTGATTCATAACTGGCGCGGCTGGGCGCGCAGCTGCGCCAGAAGCCGGAGGCGGTGCGCAGCGCGGAGCGCGACATGAACGGCCTGACAAGCACCAATTCAACAACAACTCTCGACTGCACCCGATCATGGATGCTTGCACTTAGATACGAGCGGGAGATGGCGCGGCTGGGCGCGCAGCTGCGCCAGAAGCGGGAGGCGGTGCGCAACGCTGAGCGCGACCTAGACGCCATGAAGCGCGGCTACCTGGACCCAGCAGCCATGGGCGCGCCACCCGATCCGGCGTCGCTCCAGAAGGAGTGCCAGCGCATCGAGGTGGGTGGCCAGGGTGATGCGTAGCTGCATCAGGTTTGCTGGAAAAAGTTGCTTGGAGGAGCTGCTCGCTGGGCCAAACAGTTCGTCCAGCACCGTCAGCCACTGCTGCCTTTCTACTGCAGCAAATGCTGGAAAAACCGGCCAGCAGAACTGAAGGCGCAGCGGCGCGATCACGCAGCAAGACGCCCCTCGTTGACTCCAAGCATACCCATCCATCTCCTGGAATTCATTCTGTTCTGCTTACCGCAGCAAGTGCTGGACAAGCTGCCGGCGGAACTGAAGGCGCAGCAGCGCAATGCTGTGGGGATATAAACCATCAATTGTTCCTCTTAATTCACTAGGCAACCATCACTCAGTTGCACCGTGGTCGTCGATCTCTGCAGCAAGTGCCAGACTCGCTGCCGGCGGAGCTGAAGGCTCAGCAGAGCAACGCCGCGGCGTCAACAGAAACTGCTGGCCGGCAAAGCACGGAAGCTGTTGCTCATCACCTCGTGGTGTTTGTGGACAAGCTGCTAGCGGAGCTGACGGCGCGGCAGCGCAATGCCGCATGAGCCACATCTGTATGCCGGTCAAGATTTTGACTCGTCTCGACATTCATCGTCTATACCCTTGCAGCAAGTGCTGGACAAGCTGCCGGCGGAGCTGAAGGCGCAGCAGCGCAACGCCGCGGTGGTGATGCAGCGACTCAGCCGAGAGGCAGACTCCTGGTTGCGGCGGCTGCCCACGCTGCGACACACCGCCGAGACCTTCGTGCTGCACTGGTGAGGCTGCGCGGCGCGACACGTCATTCACGTGATGCTTGTGCTGGGTTTTTGTATGTGAACAGGCTCGCTGGCAGTGCCGGCTGGCAGCCATCTCTGCAGTATGACGTCATACCCTGGCGGCGCCGAGGAACTCAGCAGCGGCAGTTTGCCGGGGGTGACATGACGTCCAAGCTTGCGCTTGCAATCCTGCGCTTGCGATCCTCGGCACCGTCTGCACGAACACTCATGTAAACCACGCACACCTCTGTTGCGGATTGCGTCCTTGCGTTCTGAAGATGCGTCCCCATGCCTGCCTGCCTCAGCATCATGTCACAGCAGGTCCCAAAATCGGTGTTTTCAGCATTAGTTTTTCGAAATGCTTCGTGAAGGCATGCCCTCAACCCAGTTTCGTGCCTCTGCCAACAGCATAATGCCGCGGGTGAAGCACAGCGCGTCGGACGCGGTCTTCTGCGCCACCTTCATCCACCGCATGCACACGCTCAACACCTTCGGCTTCTCCTCAATCCAGTGCTATGACAAGGTGCGGTTTCTTTGCAGAATCAAATTCTCCGGTAATCTCCAGATGGCCAACTCCTGAGCTTCTCCTCCACCGAGTGCCACGACTGTGTGCTTGCCCAGTGATGCTGTTGCTGTCGCCCCGATACGCGCACGTTTCTTCTGCAGGTGATCAAGGACATGGTGGACCTGGTGCTATGCTCGAAGGACGCTGAGGCAGCCAACCTGGCCATAATTTTGTTGCAGGTCCCTTCGAATCTCAAGACTCTCCTTAGAATCTCAAAGGGCTCCTGTGTCTCACCTGCTCTGCATTTGCCTGTCAGGTGATCAAGGACATGGTGGACCTGGTGCTGTGCTCTACAGACGCCGAGGCGGCCAATCTGGGCATCTTCCTGCAGCACACCCTCGCCACCGTCTCCCGCTGGCGGGTGCGCACCTGCAGTGGCCTCCCATCTGTACCTCCAGTTTGTCAACGTGGTGCATGTTGCCTTTGATCAGTGACATGGTGGTTGTGCATTCTACACAAGCCGGCGCCAAGGCGTGTGCAGTGGCGCCCGGCCTTTCGTCATCATCACTCAAGAACAAAATTACTTGATTGTTGATTGCCATCGTGTCGCAGGGGATGTTAAGGTGCACGAGGTGGAGTGCACCCCCTCGCCGGGCTTCTCTGTCAACGTCAACCAAATGTCTTACAATTACAGTCTAACGTTTCTCATGATAATGTGATGACTGTGCTGCAGGGGGACGCCAAGGTGTATGAGGCGGAGTGCGCCTCGTCGCCGGGCTTCTCTGTGAATTTCACCAACCAGGAGAGCCGGGGCACCACCTACGCCGAGTTCCGCAAGCTCAACCTCAAGTGGCAGCAGAAGGTCGGCAAGGTGCGCCGCTGGCTTTCTCCCGTTCCGATTCAAACGCATCCTGTTCAGCAGATCCGCTGCAGCATGGCAGTAGTATTCCTGACATCGGCAACTGGCCATTACATGATTAAGACTACAGGAACTGCACGCAACTCAGCACGCCTCTCCTCGTCGAAACCCGCTCCTGTCTGATCTCAACTAATACGTCCTCGACTTGCAGGTGTTCCGCCTGGCGCTGGACAGCGGGGAGTACGTCCAGATTCGGAATGCACTCATCGTCCTCAACAAGATCGTCAAGGTGCGCCGCTGGCTTGACAAGCGTTCCCTGCGTGAGGTGGCTTCGTGCCAGGCGCCGTGCTAACGCTGCTGCTGTAGCGGCGCTGTTGTGAGGAGCGGTGAGAGTCCAGCACGATGGCCCACCCTGCCGTCACGTCAATCCAGCTTTACTTTTAAACTCAAACCCAAACACAAATACAAATATGAATACAAATACCGAGCCCGGCTGCCTCCGCAGGTGTACCCGGAGGTGAGTAGCATCACGGGCCACCTGCAGCGGGTGTCGGCCAAGGTGCGGGACCAGGAGACTCGGGAGGACCTCAAGACGCAAGCCAACATGTACAATGTCATGCTCACCGCCCAGATCGAGCAGCGCAAGTGCGACTCTTCTCAACCTGGAAAGCCTGATCGCGTATGTGTCGTACGCAGTGCGCAGATCCAACGGCGCATGTGTGGATCCTCCCGCCTTTGGATCCTGAGCGGTTTCTCCCGCTGAACATTTTGTCGAAGCGTCAAGGGTTAGCAGGCCTCAGTGCCCCGGTGCAAGCTGCACCTGGGTTGTCCGGCGCCTGTACCCTTGCGCAAGCGGCTGCGCAGTGGGTGTTGACAAACCCACAGCCTGCAGACACCGATTGGTGACGTGCGCGTGCACGGATAATCTGCATGACCGCAGCAGCAAAGGGCCTCCCAGCTGCTGTGCGAGTCCCGCCCTGTGTCACTGTCATTTCATCTCCTGCAGGATGTGGGACCCGCGGAGCTACCAGGAGGACCCAGCAGTGGTGGAGAAGAACAGGGCCGCAAAGGCGGCACGGGAGCGCGCTTCTGGCGGCGCCGCTGCCTCCTCCAAACCCGCCAAGCCTGCCCGCAAGCCGGGTATGCATCAGGGCAGTCCTGGATTTGACCTTCACCCTGTCGCAGTCGACAGCTGCCAGTCACCCCTGCGATTGCAGAAGCACAGTCGCTTGGTGTGCGACTGTGCGGATCTGCAGTCTACGTTCTCTTGACAGCAAACCAGACAGGCAAAGCGCCCCCACATTCGGTCGTGCAGAGCCGGCATCCAAGGCGGACGCCGCGACGGCGCCCCGCGAGAATGGCAGCTCTGCGGCGGCGGTGCAGCCCCTCAGGGCGGCGGACAACGCCAAGCAGTCACCGGTCAGCAAGGCGGACGCCAGGTCAGCGGACGGCAAGGCGGCGGATGCAAAGGCAAAGGCCAAAGACGCCAGGGCGGCAGACCGCGCAGCGGACAAGGCCTCTGCTGCCAAGGAGGCCAAAGCAGAGAGGCTCTCGGACAGGGAGGAGCCCGGCGAGCGGCCGGCGAGCAAGTCGGCCGACAGGGCGGCGGACAGATCGGCTGCCAAGGCGGCAGACCGGACGGCGGCCAAGTTGGCCGACAGGGCGGCCGACAGGGCGGCAGCTGAGCCTAGCCGCCGGGACGCCGGCGGCGCCGAGCGGCGGGCAGAGGCAGAGGGCCTCGGCCGGCGGCCCAGTGCGCGCAGCGACGCGGCGGCGGCGGCAGGGCGGTCGCCTGCTGCCGCCAGCAGAGGTGAGCAATTCAAAGAGCACCGTCTCTTGCAGATTGCTCGTTCTTACTGCGGTTACTAGGAGTTGTTGGGCAGCATTGGCCGAGCTGGTGGCTCGAGCCATTACAGCTGCTGCCCTACAGTGGACGAAGGGTCCTGCCACCTCCTCTCACTGAATGCACTGGTGTGTGCAGCCGAGGAGGCGGTGGAGCGGGCATCGGCGCGGGGGGACGCGCGGCGGCCGGCGCGCCCCTCACTGGACAGCCGCGACCCGGCGGCAGGAAGTGCTATTAAGGTGCGGCATCTGTTCTGTTCCTTTTGAGCGTCTATCCTGCTCCTTGACAACAGCTCATGTCGAAGTGACTCGATTGCCGGATTAAATTCATGCCACAGCGCCGTCAAGCTCGCTGCTGCAGTGGCCACGGCTGCCTTGCAGCTGACAGGCTCCTGCTGTGACTGGCTGTGAGAATGGTATTTGTCACATATACTGGAATGTTCGCCTCCCTTTCACCTCTGCCTCTTTTTGCCATGCAGCTTCGGCCAAATGCGCCGGCGTTCGAGCCGGCGTCGCCGTCGCGGCCCAAGGAGGCACGACCAGCGTCCGGCGCGCCCGAGGGCGACGCCGAGCGGCCGGCCAAGCGCCCCCGCACCTCAGATGTAAGCACTGTATATTTTCCTAACTGCTCCAGCTTCTTGCCGTCGAGTGAATTCTTGACGTCTTCTCGATGTCAAAGAGGTATGCAAACTCCAGCTGCATCGCTGCTGTGGGAACACGCCTGCAGGAAGCAGTCAAATGCAGCGTTTGGCAGCTTCAGCTACTGCATCAGCATGGAATTCGTCAGACTCGCCTTGCTTCTCCTCTGCAGGCATCAGACGTGGCGGATGGCGCAAGGGGCCGCGACAGCAGCCGGGACAGCAGCCGGAGACGCACCCAGGCGGCTGTGGATGCCGGCCCAACAGCAGGTTCGCAATGCTCCTGTCCAGAATCTGACATGCCTGTCGTCTGAGCTGCGCCGCGTGGTCGTCTCAGCAATCGGGCTGACTGAAATCAACGACATACATGCTGGCTTTTGTTGGCAGAGCAATGGATGCATTCCAGACGCAATGTCTGCGGTAGCACTAGGATCGTCTGCAGAAGCAGGCTCTTCTCGTCATTGACTTGCTCACTCAACTAGGTACATTCATTTGACATGCTGTCGAGATTGTGCAAGCGCTACCCCTCTCTGCAGCAGCCGCGGCACGACCGTCGTTGAGAGAGGGCGCAGCCAAGCCAACGACCGCCGCAGCCGACGCAGAGGCCGAGCCAAAGGCGGCCGCCAAGTCGGAGGCCCGGGCGGCGGCGGCGGAACCGGCGACACCCCGGGAGCGGCGCAAACACGAGAAGGTGGGCGCTTTCATACGCTTTGGGCGAGTATTGCTCCTGTCTCATCAGCTCGTCAGATGTTACAAAGGCCCGCTGACTGCATGAGTTGTCAATTTAGTGTTTTTGCCACAGACGTTTGTGCTTTGGTCTGCGGGAGGGCTCGTGCAGGAACCCGCAGTCCGCTTTCAACTACACCTACAACACGACTGCTTGAGCAGTCGGGATTTGCAAAAGCTTGCCGTTGGCATGCAGGTGGTGTTTGTGCCGAAGGATGACACCAAACGGAAGCGGGAGGAGACAGCTGCAGCAGCTCCTGCAGAGGTAACGCCCACGTCCACTGCATGTGTTTTCATCTTGCTGAGGCTGCCCCTAAGTATGCAGGCCTCTGTGTGTTGCACCCACTCACCCAGAACTCAGATATACTCAGCCTGACTGGAATCATCTACCGGAGCCCACATCATGCAGATGTGTCCCTGGAAGCAGCTGTGCACGGCCGGCAGGCTTGAGGACCTGCGGCAGAGCTCCCATCAGTGTGTGTGATTGCATTTCATCTTGTTCCTTGAGCAGGAGGCGCGGCCGTCGGGGCGGGAGAAGAAGCCGCGGCGAGCTGAGGCGGAGGCTGCCCCGGCGTCGCCACGAGACGCTACGCCGGCATCAGCCATCCCGGCCGCCAAGCGTGCTCAGGTGGGCGAATGAGCTGGCTGCGACCGCCACCACACGTACCGTGGCGGCCGACATGACGGCCCACCACAAAACCCACTCGTGACAGCAGCCCACTAGGCAGGCCAGCGCCGCTGCACGCACAGCATGATCTCATGCCACGCCTTTTCGAGGGCTGAGTACCGGAGCTGGGACGGCAGCCGCAGGCGCCGCGTTTCACAGCCGCCGCTGTTCACGACCTGAACACCCTGCGCGCGGCGGCGCTGCGTGGCGGCCCAGGCTTTCAGCTGCAGAGCGGCCGCCGCGTCGACATTCCGCGGCCTCACACGAGCGATTCCCTTCGAGGCACCCGCGGGGACGCGCCCTCAGGCACTCCCGGCGCCACCAGCGCCGTCGCCCATAGTTACAGCAAGCGGGATCGCAGGAACATCGAGCAGGTGGCTGTGTGCCAATGCTGGTGAAAAGTGAAGTCGTGCTCAGTTGGGCGCAGTACCATATTACGCAAGATCCGACAAAACACGTCGCGGGCCTACGCTGCTCTGGCAACATGTCGCACACCGCGAGCACGGCGGCAGCAGTTATTGACAAGGGCACGGCGCCTGAACTGGGCTAACACATGGCGCTCTTGTTCTTGGGTAGGGACTGCTGCTGCTGCAGCGTCGCCGAGATGTCAGCAGCGCACTGGAAGCCATTGCGATAGTGTCAGGATGGCAGGTCCTGCCTGCATGCATGTGCCGATGCTGTGGCGCAGGCAGCAGAGAGGCGTCAAAGTGCCCTGGTTCTCTATAGCACACGCCCAATTCAGTCATGGCGCCGGCAGCGGGTACCGTTGGCATAATAGCCATTTCGTCTTTCTTTGGCGCAGCGGCTGGGGGCGCTGCCCAGGCGGGCGGCGGAGGCCGTGCGTCTCGATCTCGTCCAGTCTTTTGCGAGCCTTTGGTCCTGCCTGCTCGTGTTCCACCAAAGCTTCCATCTGTTGTCTCAGGCAGCTGGCGCAGCGGCGGGGCGGTCGGCGGCGCTTCTCGTTCATTGGACCTTCATATTCCAGCCTTTCACTTTCACGAAAGATTGCACACACTTTGTCATGCAGCTGGCGCAGCGGCTCGGGGCGCTGCCCGGGCGGGCGGCGGAGGCGGCGCATGCCATCCTGGCGGGTGACCCCTCCATGCGCGCCTCCTCCGCGGGCGCCAGTGGCGGCGAGGTCGCCGTCAGCCTGTCCGCCATGGCAGACGGCACCCTGCGCCGCCTCGACGACTTCCTCGCGCAGCAGGAGGTGTGCACCCAAACGTATGAGAACATGCAGGAGCTGGCTTGTGCTGCGAGGCATGCAGGTGCCACCGAACCAGGCACGCCAGATGATGGGCTGCCTTGACAAGGCGCTTCTTTGTGAGCCTTGCGTCACGGCTTGTGTGCATTTGGCGCAGGCCTTCCGTTCAATGTTGCTACAGCAAGGTTGCGGCATTCCTCTGCATATGGCACTCTTGGCTGCAGATGCTTTTTTGTCACTCGCACCACCAGTTTCTGTCTGATTTCAACAGGCGGAGGCTCCGGCACGGGAGAGGAAGGGCCACAAGAGCCGCGGCAAGTCTAAGGAGCGGGAGCGTTCCGAGAAGGTGCCCAAGAAGGACAAATCCCTCCGCCGCGAGCGCTCCCGCGATGGGCACCGCTCATCGGCCCGTGGCAGCCCCGACGCTGCGGAAGCGCCCGCCGCGGCGGTTGCGGCAGAAGAGCCGGAAGCTGACACGAGGGCGCAGGCGAGGGGTGACGGTGGCGGGAAAGCGCAGAAGCACAAGCGGCACGAGCGGCGCGGCAGGGCAGAGCCGATCGCGGCGGATGATGATGGCGGCAACGCGGCCGCAGAGGAGCCGGCAGCAGAGGCGGCCCCCAAGTCCATCAAGCGGCGCAGCGGGGGCAGCCGGGCCACTAAGCGGCACTGAATGACGCTGCCGGGGGCTTTCAAATTCAATTGGCAATGAGCTGCATGTGGACCACTGCTGGCTTGGTGTCGCCACATGTGCAGCGGAACGCATATTGCAACTTGCGTGACCTTCTTGAAACAGTGCGGTCAGGGACGTGCCTCCTCTTCATGCAGTCGCAGCTCCAGGCGCTGGAGTCCTGTTTTTGTTGAGTCAGATTATTCACGTCGCTTATCTCTCTACTGAGCCGACTACACAGAGTCTCGGCAGATTGGATGTTTAATGGTGCTGCTTACGGCAGATCAGGCCCACTGCATCACTGGGCCGCACGACAGAAGGCGGCGCATTTACCATCAAGATCCATCATACCAACCTGTCAGCCTCTGAACGACTTTCGGTAGCAGCTCTGTGGAACTCAGTACGCAAGCCGAGATTGACAAGTTTGCAGCGCAGCACGTCCAGGTCGACGTCTGTGGCTTCATCATTCAGCGGCTGCTCCAGGCACTCGAGTTCTTGTTCACAACACAGCCTGGAATGGATAAAGCTAGCACACATGTCAGGGCGCCGGCCGATGCCGACGGTGTTTGCGGTCCTCAGCACGCGGAGCATCGCAAGAAGGCCAAGGGGCCGCCAGCTGCCCTTGCGGCGGCAGCGCCAAGTGCGGTGCGGCAGCTGCGCCAGCGGCCCACGCGCCGGAGCGGTTGGCCCCAGCCAGTGCGCCCATGAGCGCCATGACACTGTGGCAGCTGTGCGGCTGGCTGCAGAAGGCCCCCAGGCCTCACCCTCGCTTCTCAGCCGTCCCGGCACCTGCCATACAGAACATCAGGATTGGCGACTGACATTGCCCAGGAGGGAGCTCAGCTCGATTGCAGGCTGCATGGAGCATGTGGGGTGGCGCTGGGGCGGCCGCCAAGGACTTGTGGCGGGCGCCGAAAACGGGAACCACCCCGTGCTTGGCTGTGGGAAGGCTGTATCGGGCGGCGGCGCATAGCTTGGCAGAGCGGCCCTTCTTTTGTCTTCCATTGGAGCGCGATATCGTGGATTGCTGCAGGTGACGCGCTGCACATCAATTTTGTGCACCTGCACCTGTTGCAGGCGAGCTGCGGCTGCGGCGTTGGTGCAGTTGACCCATCGCCAGCCTGGCGTGCGGCTGGCGGTCCAGGGCGCTCACAGATGCGAGGCTGCTTCGCACCCTGCCAGCCAGGAGCGGTTTTGTGGTGCTGTAGTCAGAACAGGGCAGTTGGCGGTTTGTCATTGCAAAGTGGTTGGAGCAACGCCACCTTGATGCTGTCACTAGAAACCCCGGACCGAATGTTCATAATCTGTCCGGCGTAAGGCGGTGCAAACTATAACTGTGCGGGCGACTTGCGATCAGGCCCTTGGGGGCCAGCCTCTGCTGGGGTCGATGTCCAATTGTATAGCTGGCAGAAAACAAGAGCAAATGTGCGATTGGAGCATGCATATTGTCCTTTCGTTGCGCAGCGCAAGTTGAGCCATCTCGGAAAAATTCGTCGCAGCCTTTGCCACCGATTTGATCCGTGCCACTGTCGACAGCCGCCTGCGCACTGAGATCTTTGTGAGTCGACTCTGTCTGTCAGCCAGCTTTGCGAGCAGATGCCAGGGCCCAGCGCTCATGCGGGATGACTGACGGTGACGGCTGGGCTGAAACAGTGACGGGACACGCCGCATACAGCGCCGACGGCGTGTTTCAGCACAAAAAGCTGTCCGTCAGCTCACCGCCACCTGCGGGCGCCAGGGGAGGAGGCCCGCGCTCCCCACTGGACAAGGGCCGCGAGCCGCCGGTCGTCCACGGCGGCCTGTCGCTGCGCGGCTATGTGGGCAAGCTGCAGGCGAAGGCGAGGTCCGCTGGGCGTGCCATCGTCGGTGCTCACAGCCCCCGGCTGAAGCACTCGACATCAGACGACCTGGAGTTTGCGGGCTACGGCCTGATGAACGGCAACCCCAGGTGACAGTGCGAACGACTGTTCGGGTCTCAGCCCTGTGACTGAGCCAGCGTCCAGTCAATGCTATGGCTCCCGCACGCCGTCGCCGCCGGCCGCCTTCAAACTTGCAGGGAGTACGAGGCACGTGTGTGCAACGGACATCTCAAGAGCAAATGGAAGGTTGTCTCACTGTCATTTCGCATCAGCTGCCGGCCTGCAGCTGCACAATAGGACGATCTGGCCTCCCGACAACACCATGACATCCATGGGTGGCAGCTGTCTGTACTGGTTCCTTATATTTCTTCATCGTGCCTAGCCCTCATCCTGTCAGGCAGCATTGTTAGCAAGCCATGCTACCAGCACGGTTGCTGCACTGCACAGGCGCTTTCTGCACACCCGCGGAACTGCAACCGCCGGCAGGACACAGCTTGCCAACCCTGTCCACTGCAAGTCATCGGCAGCAAAAATGTGCACCCTTCCCCCTGCAGCCAAAACGGCTGGCACAGCGTGGTGGACACGCGGGGCAGCGGCGGGCACGGGCGGCACCCGGGCGCACGGCATCACCGGGGCCGGGTGCTCTCCCGGCGGCGGGTACTCATGGCGCTCACGGCAGCGGCGCTGCTGCTGCTGTTCGTCGGCGCGCGGCAGTCGCCGCGCCCCGAGTGGCAGGGCTTCGTCTCCGTGCGCGGCCTGCACGTGAGCTGTGCTGACTCTCTGTGCATCTTGAGAGGGAAAGGGGAGGAGAACTGCCAAGGCTCAGGACGAAGTGTGCGTGGCACATGCAGCATGCTGCATGTCATATATCATGAGCCAAGTCTGTGGAGACGTGTGGCATCGAAGGTGGAGCAGCCTGAAGTCCTACAGCGCCTACATGTGACCTTGGGGGACCTGCCGCCCGTGTTTTGGCAAGACGCCTGACGATGCCGTTGAATGCTGCGCAGTTTGACGCGGACTGCCGGCCGTTCCTCATCGCGGGCTTCAACGCGCACCACCTCGTTACAAACGTGCTGGTGCTGCCCACGAATCACAGAACGCCAGGTGAGTCTTCTCACAGCACATGCTGCCACGGGCCAGCAGCACATGCCGCATCTTGTGTTGAACCAGCGGAAGTGCCGGGAGGCTGTGCGGTCTCAACCTGCATTTGTCGAAAAACGTACATGAGAAACCGCGTCACGGCCGATTGCATGACGCCTTGGGTCATTTGGGACTGCAGGCAATCGGAAGGGGCGGGACATAGTGCGGGGAGCGCTACAGCAGGCATCAGCAGCGGGGCTAAATGTGCTGCGCACCTTTGCGCACACCACAGACGACAATTTCCCGTTTCAGGTGAGCAAGCAGTGGCGGCAGGCCAAATGCCCTTAGCATCCACGACTTGCCATGCATGCCTTCCGGGCAGCCAACTTTTCGCGCTTCGAAGCCTTGTGCCGGGGGAGGATGCTGACATGCTGACCCTGCCTCTGGTTTCTGCTGCCGGCAGTCAAGCCCGGGCGTGTTCAACGAGAACACGTTCAAGGCGCTGGACTGGCTGCTGGACGAGGCGCGGCTGCACGGTCTGCGGGTGGTGCTCTCCTTCTGCGACAACTGGAAGTACCCAGGTGGGCGCTTGCGCTCCTGGCTGTGTGTGCTGACGGTTGGCAGATATTTGGTGCGGCAGTGGGAGACGAAACTGCACACACGCGCGCCGCAACGCGAAGTTGGGTTTGCATCCTTGACTTCCGACCTCACGCAAGCTAGCATGTTGTCATAGCAAAACCCACGGATCTCATGCCGGACACCCAAAGCACAGTCTGCCTTGCCGCAGGCGGCATGGACCCCTGTGGGGACTGGAGCCCAACAGCTCTGCAGTGCTCATAACGTAGATGGTATCACTGTAACTTCAACAGGTGGCGTGGACCAGTATGTAGACTGGAGCCCGACAGCCCCGCAGCGCACGCAGGCGCGCCCGCCCGACGAGGAGGGCGACTCCGTGTTCGTGGTGAGTCCGGTGTTGGAACTTGTTTCTTCAAGTCTTTTTTGGGTTTGCAGTGTGTATTTGTCAAATGTCAGTGTGTGTGTATCAGATGTCGAACTGGACCTTTGAGGTTTGAGCTGCGGCCGCCCGGCGAGGAGGGCGACATTTGCCGTGATGAGTCATGACCCGAGGCACCCAGCTGCTCATGATTCTGTCACTCATCCGAGCTGCGCCAAGGCCGCCCTTCTGGGAGGGTGACCTAGTCCTCTTGGCAAGGGCGTCAACTTCGGTGTGTAGACTGGCTGCGATGTGTCTGCTGGTGACCTGCCACGCAAGGCTTGGCCAGCCGCCAGCGATGGCCAGCCATCGCATCTGCGAGGTGGCCATGGTTGGCCCGCTGCTGCCTGTCTGGCAGGCACTTTCACAGAACATCGAACGCTGCCTCAACACTTCAAATCCATCTGCTTGCAGGTGGACGAGGCGGCAAGCATTGCGAGGAGGAGCAGGCGATTCCAAACCCATACCCGCTCTGAAAGAAAGTGGATGCAAGTATCAGATGGCATTGAATCAACTCAAATGCATTTGCAGGTGGACAATGAGGCTGCAAAGCACTATGAGGTGGAGCGACACGCGCTGTTCTTCAACGACACCGGCGCCAAGGAGCTCTACCAGGACTACGTGCGCTACATCGTTCAGGTACGCTTCTGGTCAGATCTGCTGATACTTCGTGCAGGCGCCGATTGTCAGGACACCGGCAATCGATGGACCCCTCCCGTCGATGGTGCCGTCGGCTGCGTTCAGCAGCCGTTCGGCTATCGTGACGAAACTGCGTCTGGCCCGACTCTGTGTTCGGCCGACGGCTGTCTGCTTCTCCTGCAGCGGCGCAACAGCCGGACCGGACAGCTGTACCGGGACGACCCCACCATCCTGGCGTGGGACCTCATCAACGAGCCCCGCTGTGAGACCTGGCGGGTACGTCTTTGTCAACCTCAACTCCAAAGCACAACCAATGGTTTACGTCACTAAAGCTACCGGCGGACTGGCTTGATTGGCAGGCTAGACTAGCATCAACGAGCCACGCTGCGAGACCTGGCGGGCGAGGCTGGGGCTGCGGCCGTGCAGACTGACTTTGACATAGCATGCGCTGAGCTCGGAAAACGCTGTAGACGCCTCGCTCGTGCGTGCCGGCTTCCCTGCGCTGCTTTTTGACGGGTTGGTCGCAGCTCGCAAATGTCTGGATCATGGGCGAGGAGGTGCTGGGCATTGGTCTAACTTCGATCCAGACAGACAGCACACGAGTGGCGGCAATTCCGGGGTGGAAGGAATGGGTGCCATTTGGCAAGTAGTGGATGTTCTCAAGCACACGCTTGCAGATGCCGGATCGCACTCAGCGGATGCAGTGGTGGATGCAGGACCTAGCTGCCTTTGTTTGGATGCTTTGCAACGCCTGAACACACGGTCTAACACTTCGCCATGCTGCCGCAGTTGCCGGACTGCATGCAGCGGACGCAGCGTAAATGGAGACACGTGCGAGTGCTGCCTGACGAGACTCAATTTCGTGATCTGAGGAGACTCATCTTGTCCCTGCAGGTGCCGGGTTGTATAACGCGGATGCAGGTGTGGATCGAGGAGATGGCGGCCTTCGTCAAGGCGCTGGATCCCAATCACCTAGTCACTGTCGGCGCGGAGGGCTTCTGGGGCCCGGTGCGTTTTCAAATGCACACAGTATACACGTAGTCGTACTAGGATTCAAGTGCGCTTTCTGCCGCACCTGATCTCAGCCACCTCGGCACTGTCATTGCAGAGGGCTTTTTGAGAGCCAGTGCGCCGCTTCTCGCTGCCAGCCCCAGTCTGCAATGGCAGCTGCACGTGTACATGTGCAAACTCCCTCTATTGGCGCATGATTTGCAGCTGAATGGCACAACTCACCCATGCTGTCTGGGTTTACATTGAGGTGTGGGTGGCGGCGCAGCAGCGAGGTACAGCTGAAACATAGAGTCAGCGATGTGCATTGTCATGAAACACCACGCAGCCTGGTGCGCTCACTACTGCAGGAGGCGACCATGCAGGAGTCCAACCTCGGGCATAACTTAGAACATTATGTCGTGGACCTGGATCGTGACTGACAGTCCATCAACTGCTGCAGGGGGCAACGATGGAGGAGGCCAACCCGGGGGGCTGGGCACTGCAGAGCGGGCAGAACTTCAGCGTCAACCATGCGCCGGTGGACATCGATTTCGCCGCCATCCATGTGTGGCCCGACAACTGGGAGCGGTGCGGCTTTGCTTCATACAACCATCAGCCTGCTGGAGTCATGCAGGGGCAGCTCTCTTGCAGCAGGAAGCCGGTGTGTGTGGAACGAGACATGGGGTCGCAGTTCGATGGTCGCTGCAGATGCCAGGGGTTGAGGGTGGCAGCCTGTAGCGATAGCCGGCTGCATGCTCCTCACAATGCCCTGGCTGCGAGTCTTGCATCAGCATGACGCACAAAACGCACCTGCATCCTCATCTGCAATCGTAGGCGTGCAGGTCACTCCAGGCCGTGCAATCCAACATTCCATCCATTCCATCTCCGCTGCTTGTCATTCTCCAGGACATCCAAATCCTTCCAGACGGGGTGGGTGCTAAGCCATCTGCGGGAGGCGGAGCAGTCCGTGTGCCCTCTAGTTTCTGCTCCATGTCCGAAACTCAATTTCATTCTTTTGACCTGCGCGCAGGACGTCAGACTCCTTTCAGACGGGGTGGGTGCTGGGCCACCTGCGGGAGGTGGAGCAGCAGCTGGGCAAGCCGTTGCTGCTGGAGGAGTTTGGCAAAAAGCTGAGCGCGGCGGAGTACATCAACGGCAGCATCCTGGCCAAGCGCGACCCCATCTTCCAGTCCATGTACACGGCAGTCGAGGGCGCCATCGATAAGTAAGCTGTTGCCCTTTCTTTCTTCCGTCTTCTCTTTGCAGAAAGGGGGAAAAGTGGGAAACGCGGTTCTGGTTCCAAAGAGGCGCTGTACGGCTCAGTGCATTTCTCGGCAGCGTGCTGGCCATGTGCTATCAGTTGTCGTCGACAAGAGGAGGGTCTGCAAGGCTGCGAGAATGGGCATGGTGTGGGCAGTGACAGCGCGAAACCAAAACAACGCTGCAGTAGGTCCTGCTGCCGTCAGCATGCTTGAGCCTCCTCGAGGTCGCCTGCAGGGGCGGGATGCTTTGAGGCAGCCTGTCGAGGCGGTGGCAGGCGAAGTCAGCAGCATTTTCCAAAGCTGAGCGTGGGTCGTTGCCCGCAACAGCTGAAGACACAACCGTCTCTCCTGTTGTCTGCAGGGACAGGGCGCTGGTGGGCAGCCTGTTCTGGCGGTGGGACGTGCAGGTGTATGCAGGCAGTGGCGTTGCCGACTACGGCGTCCGCCAGTTCGACTCCACCTTTGGTGCGCAGGTCACCTTGTGTGAGTGGATCTTCCCTGTGTCGACTTACGCCGGCCACATTCTCCTCGACTGCCGGAGCCTGCATTGCCGCCTTCCCATTGGTCAGGTCCAGCCCACAGCGCTGGTTCTGACGGGGTCGACCGCAAGTGCAGGCCATATGCTGACTCGCGCCTCACAACTGCCACTGTCCCCTCGTTCTTGCAACTAATAGCCCTATTGTGCTATCGTGTTATCAGCATGCTCAGCATCTGCTGCCGTGCACAGGCATCATTGCGGGGCACGCGAGGAAGGTGCGGAGGCGAGAAACAGCGCGGCCGCCGCGGCAGGAGTGCCACGCCGGGTGCTGGGTGAGACGTAAAACCAGCTTCCTCAGACGAGGGTGAGCTGACATGCGCAGTGGCTTCTTGCGTAGCGCGCATCTCCTTCTGAGACTGTCTGACTACCTATAGAGCGTATATAGCGCTTTTTTCCACCTCATATTCGACTGAATGAACCTACGAAATGTGCCTCGGCACTCTGCCTGTTCCAACCGCGGCAACATGTCATGGTGAGCCCAGCTGGCGGTGTCTATGGTGTCTGTGTCAAGTCAGATTTGCCTCTGCTGCAGGTGCGAGCACCGGCCGCAGGTGTGCTCGGACTACTGGGATGCAGCAGGGGGGCAGGTCCAGATCTCCGGCGCCAACGCCAGCCAGGCGGCGACGCTGTGGCCGCCGGGCAAAAACCTGGAGGTGTGGCCAACGCAGGCGGCCTGCTGCCAGCCGGGGCTGGGCGCCTTCAGAAAGGGCTGCTCGCTCACGGCGTCGCTGTTCTGAGGCGAATGTGACGGCGGCTCAGGCGGAGCCGCTGCAGCGTCGCTGTTACAAGCGGCGGCTGCGGCGGCGGCGGCGGCTCAATGTGAGCGACGTAGGCGTTGCTGTTTGGAGGCGGCGGCGGCGGCCGCTCAGCTGCCTAATGGCGTCCGTCAGGGATCGGCAGGGGTCAGAACAATCGCTGGTCCAGTTCGCACCTGACAAGAGCGAATATTACCCTGTTGTCAGATGCAGCGGGGGCAACGAACAGCAGGTGGTTGTTTCCTCCAGCGCTGCCAACAACTAGACCCATGCCTGTAGATTGTGGCCGCGGCGCAGCAGAATTGTGCGCGCAGATGCTCGTTGTTGCATGCAGCACGACACGTGGCAATGTACATGTGCGAGTTGCGGGAGAGTGGTGTCGTCTCCGTACGATGTACATATGTATCTACCTCTAGCCACTTGTTCACGAACCGCTCGTCCAACCAGCTCCCTTGGTGCATCGAAAGGACAATTGCCCGTGGCATTGCCGCCAAAGCCACCTTGTGGCGGCAAAGACCCGCGTGCAGGCGCAGCAGCTGTGTGCCGCTCAAGCAAAGATACCTAATTGCAATGCCACGCTCTTGCCGCAGTCGGCTGTGAGAGGTGCTTGAGACACATCTCGGCACTCGCTAGGTAATCTCAGATACGTCCTCCACTATCCCCGCGGCCTTAGCATTCCGACCCAATTGGCCAAGCTGCACCGCCAGGTTGCTGCCGCTGCTGAGCGTGTCTGAGTGGTGTCGCCCCAGACTCGCTGCATCGACTGTAGGACGAACTGATGCATATCCGCCGCCTCTGCATACTCCACTGCCGCGCTGGCCTGCTGCGGCGTCTGTCTGCTGTGAGCCCGCACACCCACCAAGCCATGCAGTTGTAGCAGCTGTGGCAGCTCAGCGACTCGCGAGGCTCGACGATCAAGGACGACGATCTGAGCCCTGTGACTTGGAGGGCTTCGCCTCCGGAGTCTGCGGCGACAGCCGCCGCGGACGTGGGCCGCTGGCGCTGATCCCGGCCGCCGCCTGCGCCGCCAGCACTGCCACGACTAGGGAAGCCACGTCTGGTGAATCCATCGCATGCGAACCAGCCGCTGCTGTGGCCGTGCTGGGGCTGCTCGCCAGCCCCGCAGCTGCAGCTGACGCCGCGTTTGCCGACGATGGACCGCTGCCGCTGCCGCCAGGCCTGGTGGACACGACACAGGTATCTGCCGGCGGCGGGAGCGGCACCGCACAGCTGCGTTCGGCGCTGCGCCTGCCTGCAGCACTGGCGGGGCTGCGCGATCGGCGCAGCGCTGTGAGCAGCGACCCGAGCAGCGGGCTGCCCGACAGCCGCGCGGCGGCCGCGGCGTCTAGGTGCCCCGCTGATGAGCGCTCTGACGGCCGCCGCACCTCCGGCGACCTCATGGCGGGAGACGCAGCCGCCGGGGACTGCTGCAGAGGCGGCAATGCCTGCTGCGATCTCGGCTGCTGCAGGCTGAAGGCGCCAGCGGGCGAGGTTGGACCGTTGCTGCCTTGCTGCGCTATTTGCTGAGCTGGACCTGCCGGTGAGCGAGCTGGTGCAGGCCGCTGCGACGCAGGCGCCACGCCAGTGAGCAGGTCCGGCGGCAGCGGCGCCCAGATGCTGGCCAGCCCCTGAGCCTGCACAGCAAGAGCTTTTCGTGAAAGCCACATTCTTGGCCCCTGATTTTGAGAGACCATGTGCAGCGGTGGCTCCTGCCGTGACCGCATTGCTTGTGTGTTCTGTCGCTTGTGCTGCAGCCTTGCCAGAGATGATGACACCGATGCATGCACACGACGTGACTCAAGCACAGCATGCTACTGATGAGTGCGTGACGCAATGAACATACCTGCAGAGCTTGCTTGACGGCCTTTTGCCGCCGCAGGCGCTTCTGGCGCTCTGCCTCCCTTCCTGGCTCCTCATCCAACGGCTGCAGCCGGGTCTTTGGCTGGAACGCTGCTGCAGCAGTGTCGCCTGCGGCGGCGGAGGCGCCGCCTTCCCATAATGATGGCTGCTGGTCGTGGCCCTGCTGCTGTGAGACTGCCTGCTGCTGGCGCATGAGGCTGTGCTCCAGCTGCAATGCCGTCAGCAGCGGGCTGCCCGGCTGGCCTGCCGCCGCCGCCGCAGACGCAGGTAAGGCGGCCGCAGGCGATGCCGGCACAGGCGCAAAGAAGCCCGTGTCTGCCAGCGGCGACACCGGCGGCCACAGGCCCTCCGGCACAGTTTGCAGCAGCTGCTGCAGGTCCCACTGCTCGATGCCGCCGGCTGAGCGCGGCGACTCAACCGCCGGCGCAAAGCCGGCAGCCAGGCGTCCAGGCGAGAACTGCTGCTGCTGCTGCTGCTGCTGCTGCTGCTGCTGCTGCTGCTGCTGCTGCTGCTGCTGCTGCTGCTGCTGCTGCTGCTGGCTGACCTCCAGCGGGCTACTCTGCTGTGCGCTCTGGCGCTGCTCCATGAACTCACCACCCGCTGGCAGTGTTCCTATGTGCTGCCCAGCGGCGGCCGCCGCGCCGTCTGCTGCCGCTGCCGCCGCGGCATGGTTGGGCGATTCCTGTAGCAGGTCGTCCATGCCTGCGCCTGCGGCGGCGCCACCTGACATGCTGCGGTGCCATACAGCTGGACCGAAACCCTGAGCGGCACGCATCTGTGCCGCCTCCTCGACGGCTAGTTCCTCCTCCTCGATCTCCTCGCCCAGCTGCAGGACCAGCGGCTGCCAGACGCGCCCGCGGTGGTTCACAAACCAATTCGACACCTACGGGGAGGAGCAGGCAAGACGCCGTCGAGCTGCCTGTTGCCGACTAATGAAGGGAGGGAGTCGCCGCAAAAATGTGTCACTGCTTCGCAGCCGTACACGTCATGGCTGCCTGCCATGTCTTCCTGCAACAACCCTGCGGCATGCAGCAGATGTGCTGCTGCAATTTCGGTGGTTGCATGTAAGAATCGTGTTCACTTACCTGTGGCCTGGGCATGCCCGTCAGGCCCACGAGCATGTCCTTCTCCTCCGGGGTGGGGAAGGGGTCGTCGAAGTGCTCTAGCACCCACGCTGCCATGAGCTGCTTGGCGTCCAAATCCTGCTCCTCCATGCGCCGACGCCAGCGGGCTGCGTCCGCTGGGCCGCCCCGGTCGCTGCCTGGGCTCCTCCTGCCATCGCTGCCTGCAACGCGAGTAAGCAATGCCGTACAATCTCATCCGGAAAGGTGCAAAGCTCTGTGGGGCGGCCAAGACTGGCCAGACCGCTGCCGCCCAGAGGTAGTTGCAGCTTGGCTTTGCAGGTGCCGTCACGGGCAGATTGTAGCTTAAAAAATTAATAACGCCTTGAATTCGACGACGGAAAGACAACATCTGATGGCGCATGCTGTGCAGGGTTGCCAATGCATAATTTCCTACATGAAGCGGCGCCGCCTCGGGTGCGGCGACGCTTGGTTGCGCGGCCACCAGCCGCAGCTGCCTCGTTGTCCTCGTCGGGCAAGGGAGGGGCGTCCGGCAGCTGCAGCAGCATGGCGGCGGCTTCTGCAATGCCCTGCAGCCTGTAGACAGTGAGACGCAGTCTGGTTCATGCGGCTCGAAACTCACTGGCAGTGATGCAGCTGGTGATGAAGGGTTTCCGACAAGCTGTTCGTGCTCGAAATCAGACAACACAAACACGCCAGCCAATCGTAGAGCAGGGTATAGCTGGCCTGGATGACAGCACCACCATGAGGTAATGCAGAAGAAAGAAGTCTGGCCGCCAGTCAACATATTCACAAGATCATCAGCACCTGGCCTGCACGGCGTGGAGCGCAGTGGAGGCGGGCACGGTTGCCGGATCGTTGCTGGCAAACACAGTGCGGGCAGAGCGTACCTGCATGTAGAAAACGGACGAAGACTGAGGTTGTGCAGGGTCAGAAGACACTGTGAAGGAAAAATGTATATAGCCCGCGCACAACATGATAGGGCTTTCACTGCAGCGTGGACACAGCGCACCAGGTCGTTCAGGCCGCCCACTTTGGCAGCCCAGTATGCCTCCATCTGCGCCACAAGCCCCTGCAGATGCAGCCGCTGCGCCAGCACAGAGGACAGATTGCTCCTTTGGCACTGCAAAGACGAGATGAGATGCTGGACTGTACACTACTACTTCTCGAAAGCACTTTTCAGACTGAATTTCCTGCCGCGCCTGTCGTCCGCGATTTCAGTGCTGCCTACTTGGAGCTCTCTGCTGCATGAAGCATGCATAATCCCAATGCCTCAAGTTCTCTGATTCTCGTACCGACTGGTGTCGGCAGACGATCACCTGCTCTGGCGTCAGGCAGGTGGGCAGGCGGTCGCCGATCAGCTGCTGCAGCACCGCGGCGCCTTCGCCGGGCCTGTGCGGCGGCGGCAGCTCCAGCGGCCCCGCCTGCCGCAGCAGCTTGCGCAGCAGCATGCCGGCTGCGGGAAAAAGCCTGCGATGCAGTGGCAGTCCATGATAAACGAGACAGGATGTTACAGAAGCTGGCCTGGCTCATCTCGAGGATGTTGCAGTATCGTGGGATCATTGCACTGTAAGGGCGTCAATCCAGTTATGCACAAGCTGACATGCACAGCTGCAGTCACGAAAGACGACAGGACCCTTTTCCGTATGGCCATAATTTGTATGGCCATAACTTCAAGTCAGACGTCCTTCAAGGCAGCGCAGACTCACTTGTGGGTGTACACATACGTCTTCTCAGTCATCGGCAGCTGCAGCGCGGGGGCGCCGGCGCCGGCGCCGCTGCCCCGGCCTGTGCTGAGCGCCTCTGGTGAGACGGCAGCGCTGCCGTGCCCTCCCAGCCACTGCAGCACAGCCTGTAGCGAACAATATGTGGCATCTCAGCGAGCGTCTTGCTGGGTGCCTGTGCTTGGCAGTACTCACACAGAGCTCCACTGCTGCGTCAGACACTGCCGCACTCAGCTCGCAGCGCGCCGAATGACACAACGTGCACTGCCACGCCCGTGCAGAAGCCGGCGGTCTGGCGCAGGATGCTGCTCTACTCCCCATCGCTGCAGCCCCCACAGCATGCAAGCGGCGCATTACCTGCTGCTGTGGGTTGCCGGCACCCGCCGGCTGCTGCTTTGCAGGGAAGGTGCCGGCGGCCGGCCAGGAGACGACAGACGGCAGACGAGCCGAGCCCAGTGTCCCTGCGGTAGAAGCGATGTCCGGAAGTCGCTGCAACGCTGTGCCAAAATTCGTGTGATGTTACGAGTACTCGCACAATCGCCAGCCCTCATTGCCATGTAGCATGGTCATGTAAACATAGAGATGTTTATGACAGCTGGCAGCAGCGCTTAAGGGAAAAAGAGCAATTTGTTTATTTGTCTGTTTCTGAAAGAGACATACCTGTGACTGGTACAAAGGCGCCCTGCAGGGGACGCGTCGTTATGCCGCGCGCATCATAATGCTCTGACGGCCCGCGTTGCGCAAATGGCCAGGACTCGTGCAAGGCGGCCGGCGCCACAAGACTCAGGTCGCTTGCGTGCAGCGGCTGCGCGCGGTGCAGCATGGGTAGGCCGGCTGCTGCCATGGCATCACCCCTGGCAGGCGAAGGCTGCATCGCGCTGGCTGCAAGGGATGAACGCGACGCCGGCAGGGCGTAAGGCCAGAGCTGTGCTGCGCTGCGCGCTGCCTGCAAGGTCATCGCATGCTGGAGACTCGCAGGAGCCATGCTGGCGGCAGACTCGGCAGCATGCGGCAGTGGCCATGGAAACACTGGCGCCGACGACCCTGCTTGTGGCTGCAGGCGTTGTGCGTAAAATCGCGAGAGCTGCTGCTCCTGCAGAGGCAGTGGTGGCGGGTGCGGCGGCGGCAGGCCATGCAGCTCCGGAGCAGCTGGCGACGCACCAAAGCTGCTAGGCCACAGGCCGCGGCTGTGCAGCTGCGGGGACATGGGCGGCTGCAGCAGCGGCGTGGACTGCGCTGCGTGCAGCTGATCTCCTGCTGCGCGATTGGCCGGTTCACCTGCCACACACCATTTAAGAGCACGTCAGCAGAGCACTCAGCCAGCAGCGGAAGTATCAGCATCAGCAACTGCACCTACAGGAGGCATCTGGCTGGAGGCATCTGGCTGGAGGCATCTGGCTGACTCGGGAGGCATCTGGTACAGTAGACAGGGGACGTACCTATAGCGCCGGAGCAAAGTAGCTCCTGCAGCTTGTCGCGCGGCATACCGCTCAGCAGCAGGCGCCGCTCCAGCGGGGACAGCCTCTCCAGGAATGCCGCCACAGCGCTGCGGCCTCCGGGTGGCAGCGGCACCTGCGTCCGCGGCAGCAGCTCCGCCGGCGCACCGCCTGCTGACGGACCGGCTGTGGATGCCCACATGTCAGTTGACTGTTGAGTTGAGTGAATCGCCTGCGTTGCCACCTCAGATGTGTGCCCCGGCGTGTACGCGGGGCCGGCGTCGGGCAACCACCTGCCCAGCGGCTGTGCCACGAAGTCTGCGCTGAACGCCTGCGCCGCTAGATCCTGTGCGAGGCCGGCCATAGGCTGCGGCATGGTATCCTGTGCACCAGCATCCTCGCGGACAAGGTCTGGTGCTGTTGCTGCAGCTCCTCCGCCGTGCTGCTGTCGAAAATTGTGCCCTGCGGGACATGCATCATCGAAGAACAGTCAATTGCCGCCTGCCATGCCGGCGTCGTCGTAAAGCTCATGTATGTGGACACAGATGCAAAAGAAAGCTGCCATGGGCCATCAGCAGGGATCTCAAGCTGCGGGGTCAGCACCTGTGTGGTCCATGCCAATATGCGAACCGCTGGCGGCCGTCACCTCGCATGCGCCGACAGGCCACAGGTCACTTCATGTGCTGTGACGTCATTCACTGGTGACGGTATCCATCAAATCATATCGCGTCGTGCTTCACATGCGCTCCAGTATGACAGTAGCGCGGGCTAGCTGCGCGCTCTCGTTGTAGCCGGGTTCATGAGCAGATCTTGCAGCGTGTCGAGCACAATCGCCACGATGAACAGCGCGAGCGCAGGGATCGAAAACATATTGAACAGAGCTCTGATCTGTTTGCAAGCATTCAGAAGCGCCGACCGAGCGCGCCTCGTGGGCTCGACGGGAGCCTCGGGGCGTCCGCCCGCCGAGTTTGCCGCCAAACTGACGTGCCAAACTGACGTGGAGTTTGTAATCTTTCAAGTAACTCAGGTCAACTTGCAGGCGTTTAGCCCACATGTCATTCTTCCTCAAGCAACAGTTTGAACGCCGATCACGAGGCTGCAGTACCTAAGTGGACTTTGCGCGGTTCCGCGAGATTTTGACGCGATCTCGATGTGTTGATGAGACACCTTCGGCATGGAGGACGGTGCTGGACTGGCATCAGCTTTGCTATTC
>JAABUM010000479.1_pt1 | contig 70310 bp, 127 predicted proteins | sample 5559161 | NCBI WGS metagenome assembly JAABUM01 (sample SAMN10711868, study PRJNA513369) | rock metagenome | isolation source: Antarctica rocks | place: Antarctica: Victoria Land, Siegfried Peak nord
CGAGCTGCGGTTTGAGCTGTGGTGTCATCGGCGGCTTTGCCTGTCGGAGCGCCGGCCAAGGGCTCCGGCCTTGGACGTCATGGCATGCCGCGAACAGCAGCACGGCTGCGAAGGCCACGGCGAGCTTCAGGCTTTCAAACGACCTGCGAGATGCGAGCCGCGACGTTGACATCGATCCAATGTCAGCAGCTCGTGATCAGATGGAAAGCTGCATGGAAATGTGCTGCAAAGAACACGACTTCAGGTAACTCGAACCCATCGTCAGCAGATGCAGCATTGAAAGAATACAGCTTCTCGCCTCGGGAGGGGGTCAACACAACTTCTTTGTGGGTGAGGATAACTGATGCAGCTGGCATCTATTGAGATTGTTCCGAAGCCGCCGCCTTTGTGCTGAGGAATGACAAACTTATCGACAGCGTTTGCCTGATCAAAGGGCACTGTGTAAATACTCTATTCATTCGGGCTGCTGGGAAGCACGATGAGTGGCCGGCCAGCCAAGTCCTTCAGCTTCTGGCACAGGGGCCACCTGCGGCCAGTAGACTGCCCGTCGCTGACGGCGAGGCACGCGTGATACAGATAACGCCTCGCATCTGCGCTTTTGCCTACGGTGAGTGGACCTGCTATCATTCCACCTGGTGCTGTTGACATGCGCACACCGCCATCGGCGGGCATGCCACCTCCGGCAGGTATGCCTCCCTCAGTAGCACTGAATTTATTGATGCTAGACGCTTAGAATTTGTGTGGACCGAGGACTTGCACCTTGCACAGAACCTTCCTCCCTTTGCTGCAACTTTGCCGCCGTCATCAGCTGTCACTGACGAGAGCGCGGACACTACATCCGAACATTGTCGCATTGCCTCAGATGTCGCATGCGGCAAATGCACTGCGTTCACAATGCACCGCCGCCAAGCAGCCCAGAAGCCGCCGGCCCAGTCGCAGACACCGGCGCCGCTATGAATGTCCGGGCGCTGAATGTCCGGGCGCCGCAGGTATTGAGAATTCGGGCTTTTGCTCACTCTGGAGCCGCCTAGGCGGCGCCCGCCACTGCTGCTATCCACGTCCCCATCACAGCAGCCTTTTCATTACTGCCGTTGCCCCCCATAGCCTCCCGTTGCTGGCCGCTGTCAGGCCGCAGGCTGCCCACGCCTGCAGCCGCCGCCCGCCGCACAGCGCCGTGCCGCCGGAGCGGCCCAGGCACAGCACGCCGCCAACGCTGGGAAGCCACCGCCACCGCCACCGCTAGTGTCCATGTCCTTGCCGTGCAGCGCCGCGTTGGCGGGCACCCAGAGTAGCCCACGAGAATGAAACCGCCCACGCTAGAAGCGGCCGCCGTGGGCACTAGAAGCCGCTGCCGCCGCTGACGTCCATGCCCCCGCCGTCGCCATTGCCGTCACCGTTGCCGTCGCCGTTGCCGTCGCCGTTGTCGTCCCCGCCCGCGCCGCCAGATGACGGCGGGGCCTCAACGGCAGCGCCGGACGGCGGCGTCGGCAGCGGATGCTTGCGCGGCCGGCCGCGCGAGCCGCCCTTCAGGCGGGGCTTCTGCTGCACGCAGGCGGGAGCCAGCGTCAGCGTCAGCGCCCCCAAACGTGCAACGCGATTGTGTCGTCGAGGAGGCCACTGCTTGGGAAGCTGGCTGCACGGATAGCCCAACACCAGAGCACAGCTTTTGCCGCGGCTGCCGCCGCGCAACAGCCCGGAGGTGTGAGCCAGCCTCTCTTCCGGATGACTGTGTTAAGCAGCCTCGACAGACATATGCAGCAGTGTTCGTAGCGCCGCAGCGCTGCACCTTTAGGGTTTAAGGATTAGGGTTCACCCTAAACCCCAAGCATCCCGGCGCGTCCTTGACATTCAGCATGGCTGCTGCCACGCTTCTGTTTGGCCGGTGCGACGGAGCACTGAAAAGAAATCTGCGATATTGAGTGACTGTCAGAGAACGCTTTATTAGGACACAGATGTACCTGGGGCGGGCGCCGCCTGGGCGTCGCTGCGTCGATCTCCGCCTGAGCGACGCGCGCATCCTCTGCTTCCTCTGCATCCTCCTTGTCCTGCCGCAGCTGCTGCTCCACCTGTGTCGCAGGAATATCATGGGGTTTAGCACGATAACGAAAACAATTTCCCTGCACAACGTGCGCATCCTCTGCTTCCACTGCATCCTCTGCTACCTGCCTGCCGCAGCGACTGCTCCACCTGCAATGCACGGAAAATGCAACGATTCAGCCTGCAAGCGAAGGCTGTTCATATGGAATGAATACGTTTGGTGCAATGTCAAGCTTCCCTGCAGCCTCCTCGTCCCGCCGCAGCTGCTGCTCCACCTTTGCGTTGCGATAAGCAAGAGGCGGTCAGCTGTTGAAGGCGAGGTCCACCGAAGGTGAGCGCTCTCAACGCCATGGAACGGACCCGTGCTTCTCTTGCTGCTGCGGCTGCCATCTGGCTCCTCAAAGTGTGTACAATGTGTACAGGACATCTTCGAACGGCCCTTTGCTGCATGCTGGCTGCGCAATGCGGCAGACGCCAGCGTTGTGCTTTGGATGCAGGAGCCCGGGCAGTCACTCGATCCCTAAACCCTGAATCCTTTCTAGCCTCCCACGGCGTCAGCTAGGTACTGCAGCAGCAGGAGGCGAGCCCGCACACACCACTGCAGCACCATTCGGCCACCACGTGTTGGTGAGCATGCGGAATGTGAAACTGAAGATGGAGACACGGGCGTGGCTAGCGCAGTCTTGCGGCGCCGCGCCTCCGCCATCCGCTCCGGCTCTGCAAGCTGCTCGCCCACCGCCCCAAATGGGGAAGAAGACGAACGAAACATATAATGCCCACCCTGCCGCGCAGCTCCCGTGCTGTCCGCTGCAGCCCGGTGAGCTGCTCGCCCATTGCGACGCCAGTGTCGCCGCCTCCAGTTCCACGGCACGGAAGTCGAGAAAAGAAAACGAAAAAGAAGAGAATAAGAATAAGAAAAACGTGTGGCCCCCCACCTCCCAGCGCCGATCCCGCGCCATTTGCTCGGCCTCTGTGGGCTGCTCTCCCAGCCGCAACTCGCCGCCGCCCGCCTGTGCAGCCTCCTTCTCCGCGGCAAAAGCCTCGCGTTCCCGCTCCAGGGTACCGTCTGCACGCATGCGCTCCAGCTCCGCTTCTGCTGCCACCAGGTTTTTCTGCAGTGCCGGGAGTTAGGGTTTAGGGTTTAGTCATTGGGTTTCTCTGACTACTCTGACAACTCTGAGTCATTGATGCACGAGTTTGCACCATTGCCTCGGCGGAGTACGCCTGGCGTTGTCGCTCGAGCGAGCAGTCGGCGCGCATGTCCTCCAGCTCCGATTCTGCTGCGGCCAGGTTGTTCTGCACTTGGCAGCAAGCACGATAGCTGATTGTTACTTCGACTCACGTGAAGGGTACTTCGACTGACGTGTAGGAAATATATATATATATCCGACATCAATGCCAATGCCGGCAGCACAGGCTTGCCCGATCCCGCTGCGGGACAACGTCGCCGTGCATGCGCTCCAGCTCCGCTTCCGCCGCCGCCGCTTTTCTCGCCTGAGGAGGATGCACAGACGCTGGATGGCACTCAAAGATCCAAAATACATGGCGCCGTTTCTGTTTCCGCCTTGCGTTCGAGCGAGCCATCCTCGCGTGCTCCAGGCTCTCTGCAGCTTCCAGCTTCCGCTGGATCTTGCCGGCCGCCCAGGTCCAGTGTCACCTCACTTCACAGCTGCACCACGCCTGCAGCAATGGCCTCCATTGCTGCGGATTTTTGGAGATGGCGCTGCCTGATGTATCCTGTTTGCTTGTTCCTCCACCACAGCTCATTCAGAACCGTACGATACGCGAACTGCAGCACGGGAGCACGTCAGTGCCTCAGAATGCGACAGTTTTCGCCTGCTCAATCGCTGCAGGGAGGCCTGCACTGGATTCCAGGCCTTGATTGCACCGCCATTAGTCGCGCCATAAGATGCCGACCTCTAGATTGCGAAGCAGCCCAGAGATTGCAGAGCAGAACGCCAACACAGTCAATCAAGGCTGGAGAGTCCCTGCAGGTGCGTGCCACTCGGGTGTATGCGCCAGCTCGCCATAGGTTTCTGTGCTGCAGCCAGGCGTCGTCAGGGGAAATAAATCAGGGGAAATAAGTCAGGGGAAATAAATGCTGCATCATAAGTGGCCCAGCTTTCCTCGAGGCTGTCGGCGGCCACCTGCCGCCCCTCTGGGCAAGCGGAGATGACCAGCTTTCGCATACCGTATAACAAAACAAGGCGACAGGGAACATCCACTCACGTCGTAGGTGGCCCAGTTCTCCTTGAGGCTGTCCGCCGCCGCTGCGCGCCCCTCCGACCGCGCCTTCTGAATGTCCGCCAGCTCGTTGTGCTCCACAAAGCTGGCGTATGCAAGCATGTTGTCGCCCAGGATGTCGTTCACGTGGCCGTAGACACCGACGACGCCCACAAAGTCCTTCAGATTGGCTGCAGGGGAATAAAAAAATAAAAATAAATGGCAGCAGCAAGTCTGCAATGTTGTCCACTCACAGACGTGTCGTCGGCGTCGCCGTCAGATGCCCACCACGCTGCCGAAGTCTTCCAGACTGGCTGCGGGGCGCGATGTCTGGACAGCATCCGCTGAACGCGCATCTACTTGACAGCGTTACGGCCCCTGCTGGCTGATTCGTTCACGTTGTACATTGCTGAACGGCAACTCACAACATGCACGCAGACTCCAACACCGACCTAACCACACCGGCGACGGCAACGCCGTCAGACTGGCTGCTGCGCAAGGCCGGTGTGTCAGACGGTTGTTGCGAGCCTGCAGGCTGGCTGAATCCGGCATTGACCCTAAACCCTAAACCCTAACCCCCTGAGCTATGCTGCAGATGCTGATGACGGTCACATGTCCGGCAGCTTTTGGAAAGCACTGCTTGATGGCTAGAGCTGTCGCCATTCCGCCATCCAGCCGCCACAGCGCCGACTTGCAGATGCACCTTGCCCCCCTTGCCGACCTCAGAACAGATGGTCCCTGTTGTGAATGCTCTCATTTTTTCACAAGAGGATGAGTCACCTCGGTGACACGCTGCACCCGCGCGCGCTGCCCGGCGCCGGTGTCCATATGATATCGAAGCATGAGTTCAGTGCCACAGGCGGACGCTGCTAATATTTTAATTGTAATTTGAAAAAATGTCTAGATAAAAAAAAAAAACACAAAAAATTTATATTTTTCGGGAATTTCAGACCAAGTGAAAAAGAAATTTGTAGCGAAGTAACCTGGCTCGCAGTAGGCCAGGTTGGGCTGCAAAACGCTGTGCTGTGCGCGCCGGCAGCGGTTCAACCACCGGTAGTGGTTCACAGTGGGACATTCAATCAAAACGGAAAGTGCACCACGGCCGCTCACCCGGCAGGTAGTAGGCCAGGTTGAGCTGCACGCGCGTGCGCTGCCGCCCGCCGGAGTCCGCCCGGCGGAACGTGACATACCCCACGAGCGGCAGCCCCTCCACCGACTCCTCGATAATGACGCCCCTGTCCTGCTGCAGCACCGCGTCGGTGCGCTCCATCAAAGCACGCAGCTCCAGTGTCGGCGTCATGCCTGCGGCGCGGCAGTAAGAAACGTTCCTGTACGAAGTGCATACAGAAGGGGCTATGATCCTGTCGATTGTGACGCCCCTGCCCTGCTGCAGCACCGCGTCGGTGCGCTCCATCAGCGCCCGCAGCTCCAGCGTCGGCGTCATGCCTGCGTTGCAACAGCGCAGCATTTATTACAATATTGAAGATGCAGGTGATCGTTTTCATCAATGCCACGCCCTTGGTTTTCTGCAGCACCGCGTCGGTGCGCTCCATCAGCGCCCGCAGCTCCAGCATCGGCGTCGTGCCTGTAGCACAACCATGGGAACAGATCAACAGCACAAAAACAAAAACAAAGAGATGGTTTTCTTTCTGTTATGACGCCCATGTTGTCCGGAAGCACCGCGTCGGCGCGCTCTCCATGAGCGCCCGCAGCTCCAGCAGCGGCGTCATGCCTGCGGTTTGATCACGGTCATTGGAGCGAGAGGCGCCTTGTGCAGGAGACTCTACCAGCCGGGGCGAGCGTGTGCCGCTCCGGCAGCTCCCACAAATCCCGATTCGGCTTCATGCCTCATCGTCGCCACGATTCGAGATCAGCTTCAGATCGTGGACATGATACACAGGCACGATGCCGTGGCAGGCCATGCAAATAACGAGGCGACCTGTTTTTCCGCATGGATGTCCGCACCAGCAGGGCGTGCAAGGTGCGGACATTCATGAACAACAAAGCATTTCAACTGGCAAGGTGTTTGCAATTTCGCGCCAAACAGCCGTCCCATCAATTCACATGAGCAGCAGGCGGAAGCAACACATTGCGGGTCTCGGCGCCCTACTCTGGCATTCTGAGGCTTACCAAAACAAACAAACAAAAACAAACGGTGAATCGCGCACCCCACTGGTACATGATCCGCAGCAGGCAGAAGCGCTCGTCATGCTCCGGGTCATCGTCTGGGATGACGCCCATCTGCGCGGCCGAAACACCACGGATGTCAGACATGACCTCAGACACACAGACCATGCTGTCGTGCACCAGGAGACGCACGGGCGCCCGTCCTGCTGCGAGTCGTCGTCCGAGATGACCAGCATATGCGCGGCGGATTTTCTCGAGTTGCTTCACGCGCACGGACACGCGTCACAGACTCTTGGTGTCGTCAGCGACGGCTGACTGAGCAGATTCTGGGTCTGGGTCTGGGTCTGTAGCATCGTGCGGGGTTCGGTATCAGCAGCGGCCGCGTGTGGGGCACCATGACCCCGGTGATAGTGGGAACCTCTGTGGGGGAGCGACAGGGGCGGGTCCGCCCCACGGTCCGCCACACTCCAGGTCTCACCTGGAGTGTGGTAGAGACACAAAAAAGGGTAGACACAAGAAGAGATCGTCCAATCTTAGAGCAGATGGAACTGAGCCACGAGAGCAGGCGCGCGCCTCCTGGATGAGGTTGAACCACTGGCAGTAGTTGATGCGGTCGGCCCACACCCTGTAGCACTTCTCCAGCGGCGCCTCCACCGTCACCGCCACCTGCATTGGGGCAGCAGGGCATTGTCGTTGGCGAACATCAGAAAGAAAAGTCCTCAAGACAGTGTTTGCAGCTGGAGTCGAACCACCCCGTAACACTTCTCCAGAGGAGCCTCCGCCGTGACTGCAGCCTGCAAGATGGGAGTTCGAGAGTTTTTGACAGGGATCCGGTGAAGTACGCGAGGGCTGTCGTGGCTGGGACATGCCTCGTACTGCATCTGCGGCAGCGCCTGGACGGTCGCCGTCGTCTGCACAGAAATGGACGGCATTGCCGAAGGGGATGATTGGTGACAGATCTGTCAGTCAGCTGATGCAGTCGAACGTAGTGTGTGATTGATGTGCCGATCATTCTGTCGCTTCAATGAGTGAGATGTGACTGGACCGCCACCCAGCAGCCGCGCGACCTCCAGGAACGCCAGCCAGAGCCCAGCTCGCCAATGCGGTCGCAATCTCTTCTGGCCGAACTTATGGGCGCCTCTTGAACAGCTCTGCAAACTCAAGTCGGCGATGCGGCAGCCATCCCGATGTGAGTGACACGTATTTGAGAACTATTCTTCGCGCCACACTGCACGTCTTGCCAGCCTTCTGATGTGAACTGTGCGCGTGCACACATGTTCCAACATCCCAGGCTCGATGTGAGCGTGACATGTTGAGGACACGTGGTTGCGCACAGTGCACTCTGTGTCTGCCATGTGCGATGCGCCTTTCCCGCATAAGAGGAGCAGGAGGCGCCAAGGAACGCATGTCAAAACCCCTCCATCAAATCCTCAATCTGTCCCGATGTGCCACCTGAATACTGCACAGGGTCCAAAGCGCGTACTGGCTGCTGTCGTTCGCGGTCTGACAAGACGACTGACATTTCAAGAACGGCCACACCCATGACCTCACCCCGTGCTTGATCTGCTGCTCAGAGAGCTCCACAATCCCAGGCCGCGCAGCCGTCGCCGCGGATGTGCGTCGGCCGCTCGTCCGCTTCCTTGCGTGCTCGATCTTGGTTTGATCACAGGGCACTTCATAGCGGGATTTACAAAAACGGCTCTTCCAGCCATCGAACACCCACCTCGTGCTTGATCTGCTCCTCTGACAGCTCCACGAAATCCCAGGGCGTGTAGCCGTCGCCGCGGATGTGCGGCGGCCGCTCCTCCGCGTCAGGGTCCATGTCCTCATCGTCCGAATCCTCCTCGAATTCTGGGCCGCCGAGCTGCGCCAAATCGCCCAGCGCCGGCAGCCCGCCCATCTCCTACAAATGAGAAATGCTCCGTTTGAAGGGATGCTTCTGTCACAACCAAGAGGTCCATGCGAGTGCTGTATCGGGTTGTGCTTGTCATCAGAACCCTCCTCGAACTCCGGCCGGCCCAGCTGCGCCAGGTCTGCCAGTGCCGGCAGCCTGCCCTGCTTCTCCTGCAGATTGACAGCCAAGGAACGATGCAAGCGGGGTCATGTGAAAAAGAACGCTGTCGTTGTCGCCTCAAAACGCCGCCCGGCTGCGCCAGGTCTTCCAGTGCTGGCAGCCCGCCCATCTCCTGCAAGTTTGCAGCAAGGACACCTGAGAGAAACGCTGCAGACAGACCGATGTGCTGCTGTCCAAGTGCACCCAAGAGTCCGGGCCGCCGAGCTGCACCAGGTCGCTGAGCGTTGCCGGCTCGCCCATCTCCTGTGTGTTTGCTGCTGTGGCAGTCCACGCAGGTTTGCCTCATGCTGCTTACGTGTCTGCCCTCAGCAGCTCACCATGCTGCTCTGATGTTTGTTCTGCAGTAGCTGCTGGCGGCATCATAAAAACTTGCCATGTGGTAGGAGGTCTCCTGCTGCGAACACATGACGCGCTCTGATGAACACAGAGACTGTTCCAGGATCGGGAGGGGATTCTCACGTGCATCTGCTCCTCAGCCGCCACCTCCATCTGCTCCACATACGCTCGGTACTGCTCCTGCTGCTCGGGCGTCATTTCCTGGCTGCCGTCTTCCCCCTCGCCGCCGTCTTGCCCCTCGCCGACGCCAGCGGATTGGCCGCCGCCCGCTGCTGCCGCCGCTTCCGCCGCCGCGTCAAAGCCGCCGCTGCCGGCGTCGCCGCCCGTGTAGGACGCATTCGCCCAGCCGTCGTCCCCGTGACTGCTGCCAGAGTCCTCTGCCGCTCCGCAGCGCTGAGGCCGCTGCCGCACCTGATGCCGCGACCGCGCCGCATGTTGTGCCGTCATTGAAAGCCGCCTGCACGATGCAGATACAACACTGCAGTGCAGGTCTCGAAACTTCGCGAATTGTTCCTTTCAATTTCTAAGCTGGTGCACTCGAGGTGCTCACATGTTGCTCCATGTCGTCGTAGTTCTGACGTGCAGCAGAGCGGAACTTGTTTCTGAATGACAACACGCAAGGTTGCAGCTTCCGTTCGAGCATGGCATCCTTCAGGCTGATTAGGACGATTGGTACCTGTGCTGACAATCAGCAAGTGCCGCTGTGCGAGCTGCGGATGCGAGCGGCCGCCGCGTGGCAGGTCCCGATCTGCAGACGCTGCAAGGCTGGCGGATGCTGGAGCTCAGCTGCTGAGTCGTAGATGTGACCAGGCCTGTTGAGCGCCCTCGCAAGCCCTGCATCGCAACAGCTGCGGAGTGTGGCGGCGAGCTGTCCTGTCGGAACCGACAATGTGGCTCCTACTGACCACGATTGCTGCAGTGAGCGGAAATGTGTATGGGCAACGTCTCCGCTGATCGCTGGCGCTCAGTTCGAGCGGTTTGGCGTGTCGGACGGTCCCGGAAGTCTGCAGGATTGAAAACTGTATCTCCGCCGCGGCGGGTGCAACGGGCTCCAACGGTCCAGAAGTGTACTCTGGTGTCCTCTACAAGTGTAAGCACGCTTGCAGACGCGTCCGCGAGGGCAAGCTCGCTAGCACGCCTGCTATCTGCTTCCGCTCTGCGTCCTGTGCATCCTGTCGACAGAAACTGGGCTGATCGACTGAATGTCCAGCCCCTGTTCATTTGTGCTGTTTGTGTAGCGTTTGGCAGTCCTGTGTAGGTCCACCGGTCTACGCATGGTTGATTGCATCTACACGCAATCGCTTCCCTCCCGCATTCGATCGGTGACTCACTTACAATTAGGCTCATCATCAACCGCAGCGTCCAGAGATATTGAAGTGGAGGTCATGCGGGATGGCCTTTGCGAGCGGGCGCCGTTCGAGGCTGGCCTGCTGGCCGTCACCTCTGCCAAACTTGCGCATGGCCTCAGCCTGATCCCGCTGCCCGGTGCGCCCTTGATGAGCCTGGATGAAAGCGATGTATGCCATGGCTTGCAAGCACGTCAAAACTCTGCGTTCATGTTCACCATCCCGCACTTGCACGCCACATGCACCTGCCAGCTCCCCAACATCTTGGGACACGAGGCGGAGAGCCAGATGGTAGCGGCAGAGTCAAACCATCATGGCAGGATGGCACGGAAGACGCAGTTGAACTATTGCGCGATTGCCAACCGAACTGCCGCAGGCGTGTGGGGCGGCAGTGCGGCTCTAGCGTCGCTGACGGCGCTGGCGCTGCATCAGGAACGCTGCGCCAGCCGACAGCCGCCAGGTGAGTCTGGGACACGCCTGTTCTTACTTCTTCAGTAACTCAGGCTTAAGGACTATCGTGAATCAAGGTCCTGCCGCTGCGAACGCGCAGGATATGGGTATCTGACCCGCGCCGCTGGATCAGACGGCATTGCGGTCGGCGCACTAGCGCTGCCATGGGCGTTCGCCGGCCTGACTGTGCTGCGCGGCGGGCCACCAGAGGCCTCGAAAAACACCGCGGCGGCGGCGGCAGAAGGCGGAAACAGCGGCCTGCCGCAACAGCACGGCTTCCCATTGCTGGCGCTGACGGCCGCGGCGGCGGCGTCCACAGCTCTGTTGCTGCAGCTCCTCTGGCGGCAGCAGCGTCTGCAGCATACACAGCAGCTGCAGAATGCGTGCCAGCTGAATGGCATGCAGCATCCCAACCACAGCGCGCCAGGCGGCGGCGACGCCACTGACGCAGCGGCCAGCCGGCAGCACCAGACGCCGGCAGAGGCCGTTGCCGCAGGGGCGCAGAGCCTCGCCAATGGCACGGCAGCCGGCAGAGCGGGCACGCCCTCTGTAGAAACATCCGGTGGCAGCGGCCTGCGGCAGCTCCACACAGCATACAACGGGCCTGCACCCAATCCGCTTGATGGCATGAGCAGCCACGCGGCAGCCGAGCGGCAGGCGCGGGAACAGCAAAGCAGGTCCCACAGCAGCAGCCCGGCAGGCGGCAGCACAGCGGCGCAGGCCGCTCTACTGGCGGCGCTGCTGGCCGCGCTGCTGTGTCTGGCGCACATCATAGCAGCCGGCGCGCCGCTGGGTCGGCTGCGTGGCGGCGGCGCCGCGGCGGTGGCGGTCAATGCGGCGACGGCGGCCGTGACAATGCACACCATGCTGTCGCACCTGCCGCGCTGCTTCACAGTGGGTGCGTCCCCACAGTTCTTTTACCTTTTTGTATCCAACAGCACGCGTGGTCGCCACCGCCGCAGCACACGTCCTGCCGGCATGCGCTGTTCCTTCCACCTGCCGCGAGAGTGGAGTCCACTGCACCAGGACTGAGGCAGCGTCGCACCAGGGCTGAGGTATCACTGCACATTGCGCGCCTACAGGCGAGGCGATGGTGGCGGCGCAGGCACTGTCGCTGCTGGCGTGGGACGCCGCCGCAACCTTCCTGCTGAACCCCACAAAGCCGGTGCTGGTGGACCATCTCGGAGCGCTGCGCCCCGAGGCGGTCGGCCTGTTTGTGGAGGGCCTGCTGGTGTGCCGAACTCGGGTTTCTATCTCAAGACTTGGAACCCTGGCAAAGCCTGCCAAGCCAGTGCTGGTGGAACGCCTGGGAGCGTAACGGCCAGAGGGCCGTCGGCCTGCATGTAGAGGGCCTGCTGTTGCGCAGCAGCATCTGATGGTCTTCTCCTATCTTCAGGCAATCGGCCGCTCACGTCCTCGACGCCTTGTAGCACACTGCGCCACGACGGCTTCTTCTCCAGGATCGCCGCCCGCAGATGCAGCAGTCTCGATGCTGAATTCATTTGCCTTCGCGGCAGGTGGCGGTGCTGCTGGCGGCGCTGGCGGTGGCGCCGCTGCTGCCGGGCCTGCGGTCCGACACCGCGCCGGCTCTGCGCCCCGTGCGCCGCCGCCGGCAGCTGCTCGTCTGCGGTGTGATCTCAACAATGTACATTCACTGCAACGACAGCCAAAGTTACTCCTCCAGGCGCGGGCGCGGCGGTGCTCGGCAGTCTGGGCTGGTCTGCTTTGCGCTGGTGGCACCGCATGGCGGGGCGCTGGTGGCTCACTGCAGAACGTGAACATCGACAGCTGTCAAATTTGCCAGCTGTGACCGCCTCACCCTTTCCTCGAAATGTGCCCGCAGCGGCGCTGGTGGCGGGCGCGTCCGCGGCGGCGGTGCCGGCGGAACAACGGCCGCTGTAATGCAGCCTGGCAATGTTCACCGCTTGAAGGATTTCTCGACCTCGTCTGCAGCGGCGCTGGCGGCGGGCGCGTCTGCGGCGGCGGTGCCGGCGGTCTGGGCAGTGCGCTTCGCGCTGGCGGCGCCGCACGGAGGTGCCTTGGTGACATACTGGGCGGCGCTTCTGGCGGCGGGCCTGCCGGCAATGCACTGGGTCGCGTCGCGGCGTCGGCTACCCACCATCATCATCCGCAAGGTCCGCGTACAAGGACTATTGGACTATTGGACTGCCGCCGCTCGCTGATGCATCCGTACAAGTTCAAGGACCACAACTGTCAGGCCTAAACCCTAAACCCTAAACTCTGAACCCTATCTGCCCGGCAAGCACCTGCTAGTGGTCGACCTCACCGGTGCACGTGATGGTGCTACTGCAAACTCGTTGCCAGCCTGTGCATCTTGGGTGTCTCGGTTATTTCTCTGCGGTTGCGAGGTCTGAGACGCTGCTTGGATGCTTGCAGGGGTACCACCTGCTGGCGGCGGCGCTGTTTGCACCCGCGCTGCTGGCGGCGCCGGCGCTGCTGGCTTTGGCGCTCGGCATAGCCCTTGCTGTGCTGGTCGTCCTTGAGGTCGTCCGCCTGGCGCAGCTGCCAATAATAGGCGAGCGTCGTCTTCTTTCTCCTGGTCCGATCAGTGACAGTCATAGTGGCAGTTATAGTGACAGTTATAGTGACAGTCATAGTGACAGTTATAGTGACAGTTATAGTGGCAGTTATAGTGACTTTGCTAAACCTCTTCCATGGCCTGTCCCGGCAATGAAACACACTGAGCCTGCGTTTATCTTCTCTCCCTTTGTTAGATTCCACATTCCTACACACGCAGGCAGCCGGCTGCAGACGTTCATGCTGTCGTTCACGGACGCGCGCGACGCCGGGCCGCTGCTCATCAGCCACGTCAGCCTGCTGACCGGCTGCGCTGCGCCGGTGCACGGAGTTGTCACGCCAATCTTCGAGCGTCTGTCATGTTTGCCGCATGTTGCCGCCCTGTCATGTTTGCCGCATGTTGCCGCCCTGTGGCGATGTTTTAGGTTCCCTTGGCTCCCAGTGCAGGTCACTGCAACAGCTTGTGCTTCCTACTGTGCTTCCTACTGTGCTTCCTGCAAATCAGTCCCTGCCAGTCCGGCGACCCGAGCTCTGAATGATGCCGCAGCAGCGAGCACATCTGGCTGGGCTTTCCTGACCTGTTGCTTGACCGACAGGTGTGGCTGGCGGCGCTCGGCGCGGGACACCTGTCGCCTGCCGGCGGCGCCGCCTCCTGCGGCCTGAGCAGCGGCGGCGTCGACAGCCTCGGCAGCTTTGCCGGCGCCGGCGGCGGCGGCGGGGCGTCGTGGGGCGACACCGCCGGCGGCGGCAGCGGCTCCAGGGGCCGCCCCGGCAGCGGAGACTCGTGGTGCCTGAACGGCGTGCACATTGCGGCGTTTGCGGGAATCGCCGCGCTGGGCGTCGCCGACGCCGCGGCGTCCACCATCGGGCTGGCCGTCGGCCGCCACCGCATCTTCCGAGGTGCCTGCTGTCATGCGCGAGGGAACCTTGTTTCAACCAGCCCGTGGGCAACAGATACGTGCAGGAATTCGGACCCGCATCTCTGCGCTTTTTTATTTTTAGATTTTATACTTTTATTTACAAATACCTAAAGAAATTATTTGTGTTTTTGCCCGGTAGGCAAATTTTTTCCTAAATTTGGTGGAACTCCGGGGAACAATGGAGCGGTCAGCCAGCAGCCAGCGGTCACGAGCTCTCATGCGATTCGTCTGTGGCGCTGCCTGCACATAATCGATATCATCCGAGCCCCCCTCCTTGCGTCGATCGCAGGCAGCAGGAAGACGGTGGAGGGCACAGCCGGCGGCGCGCTGGCCACGCTCGTCGGCTGGGCGGCGCTGCTGGCGGCTGCTTCCAGCGGCGGCGGCGGTGCGGCGTTCTATGCAATTGCGGCACCCGGCGCCGGCTGGGTGGCGCTGGCGGGTGCCACCGCCGGCGCCTGCCTGCTGGAGGCGGCCACCACACAGCTGGACAACGTGTTTGTGCCGCTGCACCTGTTCGCGCTGCTGTGCCTGCTGTGACGTCCGCTTCAGGGCTTCGGCGGTTTCGTCACAGGATTTGAAATTGCTGGAGGCAGCCACCACGCAGCTGGACAGTGAATTCGTGCCGCTGCACCTGTCTGCGCTGCTGTGCTTGCTTTGAGCCAGTTTGGGTTCAATATTCAGTCGGTCTGGGTTTAGGGTCCAGGACTGCAGCTTGACGTGCTGGTTATATGAAAAGTGCGCGCCGTCAGGATTCCGCTGCCTCTCGAGCATATTAATCTGCGGGCAGCATCGCAGAACAAAACCGCTGGCACCATGCTTATCCTGGTCATGACGAGCCCGACGACAATCTGTATCTAACTCAATGAATGCATGCCACCTGGCCTGGACCTGATCAGCAATAGCAGGTGCCTCTATGTGGTAGCTTGCCCTGCTGCTTGATTCGTGTGGAAGCAACCTGGAAATTGTCTAGCACGTCGTCTGTGAGGGAAACCTATTTTGATTTTCAGCGACGTTGACGTTCATGTGGGTCGTACGAGCTCGTAATGGACGAAGCCGTAGTTGTGTAAACAACTGAACCACATCTGTCACACAACGCACCATCCATAAAACACAACGATGGGTTACAACGGTGAGATACAGCTGTGACGCAGCTCTGTGGAGACCAGAGGCTCCAGAACAAACGCTGCTGTACGGACACTCGCTACAGTTGCAGAAAACCGCATGTGCTAAAACCGGCAGCAGACGTGGCACAGCCTGCAAAATCCTCGTGCACAGCGCCATACGAATTGCAGCTGCAGCATTCTCATGCGAAGAGCGCGACGCTGCGATCAAGCCGTTTGCACACTCTTGCCAGCGCCGTCGGCGGCAATACGCTGCAGGAAATCCCTGACCAGCAATTCTGCTTCCTCCGTCGTGCCGCTGCGTTCGAGCTCCGTGTCTGCGGCAGCAAATGTTTCAACAATGCGTCGGAATGTGGCTCCGTCTCAGGCAGCCTCGACAGCTTTCCGGCAAACTGATGCGAAGCTGTGCACATCGTCAAAGGATTCGGAAGCTTTCCCTCTGAATTCCAGATGCACGGCAACTGGCCAGAGAAACGGACAGCTTCAACGCGTGCATCCCGCCTCTGTATCTGCTACCGAATGAACAGCTGCGCTGGTCACAGAAGAAGGGCATGCCGAGCGCACCCAGCCGCTCGCCGACGCCGTCGGCCGTCCAGTGCACGAGCGTCGGTATGCCGGAGACGGCCAGCCGCTCGTCTGTCCTGAAGGGGTGCTCCGGGCTCTTCCAGGTCGCCCGGTCGCCCACCAGCACCTGTACAGCCACACGAACACGTAGTTTCGGGTTTCGGGTTTAGGGTTTAGGGTTTAGGGTTTGGCTGTCTGTGCGGCGACCTACAATGCCAGCCGCAGCAGCGGGTCTGTCCTGGAAGGGGTGGCCCGGGATCTTTCAGGCCGACCGGTCGTCCACCAGCACCAGCGCAGAGGCGTCTCAGGACTCACTCCTTTGACCTGACAGGCCGACTGCAGGTGCGAGGTCACATGAGCGGTGACCAGCAATCCAGGCACTTGTGATCCAGGGTGGGCAGCACCCTAAACCCTAAACCCAGTGCTGGCCGTCGGCGATGCGGCAGTGGATCAATATGATGCAACTGGCGTGACCATGTCCTCGTGGACGGCTTGGCACTCAGCATGTGGGCGACTCGCCTCCAGCAGGGTGCCGCCGGCGTCGGCCACTGCTCGCCGCACCGCCGGCAGCGTCCGCCGCACATCGGGGCACCAGGCCTCGCCTGGCACGATCGCACAATGAGCAAATCTTGAGGGACTTGCGCAGTCGCCGGATGGGTCGCAACCATCTCGACGTGTCCAGGAACAGCCTATCACCCATGGCGTCTCAGCCTCCACTGTTGCAGGGTACTCAATGTATATACAGCATACAGTGACAGCCACCAACCTTTCCACACAGCACTGCGTGCTGTCTCCAGCTGCTGTGGTCAGCAGATACCACGCTCCCACACCCCCCACCAGCAACAAAGCTCCTCACCCGTGTCGGGGTCGTCGCTGGCGCGGATGAGCAGCAGGTGAGGCGCCTTGAAGAAGGGCAGCCGGGCGGTCGCGGAGGGAAACTCAGCCACGCTGCAAGGGCCCGGGTCCCCCGCTGCCGCCTCCTCTGAGAACACGCCCGTGGACAGATACCTGCGAGCAGCCACGCGGTTGTGCAGATCGGACGATTCACACATGGCCCCAGCGCAGCCTGCCCTTCCAAAAGTTAATTCAGCACGGTTCACGGGACGCAAGTCGACAAGGCAATTTTTGTGAAGGCGGCGTGCTGCCAGCTTCAGACTGTAGACACTCGAGCGGCGGCTGAATCCGGCAGAGCGCGCAGTCCGCACCTGTCGCCGCGGTCGCACACGATGGCGACGATGGTGGCGTTTTCCACCGTCGCCGACAGCCGCAGCGCCGCGCTGATGGAGCCGCCGGACGACACGCCCGCAAAGATGCCTGCGACAGCCAGATTCCCTATGGGTTATGGGTTACGGCAGACTGCGACGTTTTGGCATCGAGGTCCCCAGAGGTGTCGACAGCCGCAGCGCTGCGCTTGTGGCGCCGCCCGTAGACACCGAATTTTTCCGCTCACCTTCCACCCGCGCCAGCGACCGCATCGTCTCCTCCGCCTCTGACTGTGAGATCTCCATGACCTGGTCCACCCGCTGCTCCTCGAAGATGCTGGGCAGATACTCCTTTGGCCATCGGCGAATGCCTGCAGCAGATTAGAAGGACGTCTGTACATCATCCTAAGCGGCCATTGAGGAATTCCAATGACCTGCACTGGCACGCGCTGCCCCTCGAAGGCGCAGGGCGGGAACTGCTTCGGCCACCGCCAAATGCCTCCACGCCCGAGCACATATTTCTGGACCGCTGTGCTTGCGTACCACTGGTAGCAAGGTCTGCAATGCAGCGCCCTCTGTTTCCTGCACTGGCGGGGCTGCTGCTGCTTTGCGGTACAGACATGCGCCTTTCAGCCGGGAGTCCAGGCTTGCAGTCGGCAGCAGACTGCACGGTATCTGAGTGCAGCGGGCTGGAGATGTGCAGATTTCCCTTGGTGGGCGCACCTGCGATGGAGGCGGCCTCCGAGGGCTGCAGCCTAAACCCTAAACCCTAAACCCCACGATGCGCACATCTGAATGCGAACTGTCCAACCTTCGTTATGATTTTCAGAAAGCCAGCGCTGTGTGCACCTGCGATGGAGGCGCCCTCCGAGGGCTGCAGCCCCACGATCCGCACGTCGGGACTTTTGCTTTTCAGAAACCGCGAGACGCCCATGATGGTGCCGGTCGTGCCCATGCTGCTGACAAAGTGTGTCACCCGCCCTCGCGTCTGCTCCCAGATCTCCGGGCCTGCGTAGTTACGAGATACTTCAGGTCAGACGCGGTCAGTTGGCAGGGCTTTCGTAGAGCCAGAAGCCTGCTGACAAAGTGCGTCACCCACCCCAGCCTCCAGGATCTCCGGGCCTGCGCCGTCACACATTACAGGACCGTGGCGGCTGCATGTCGCCAGTCGACAAGCGTTCAAGGCGCCCATGCTGCTCACGAAGTGCGTCACCCACCCCCGCGTTTGCCCCCACCTCCTGGCCTGCAGGGTTTGCAGAACGAGCAGGATCACTCGCAACATGGCAGCAGACGCAGTAAGAAGCAGGAGCGCTGCATCCTGCTGCCTCACGCTGCATCCTCCTGCCTCACGCTGTCGCACCAGGACTTGCCCAACCATGACGGTTCAGGAGCTTCTGCTGTCGGCGCACCAGTGCCGTTGAAGTGCGCGAGCGGGTTGTCGGCGTTGCCGAACTGGTCCAGCACGACACCCTCGCCGCGCGCCGCCATCTCTGTCGCCATATCCCGTGCCAGCTCCATCTTGCCCTGCATCAACCACGCCGGATACATGTGCTTGAAAGGTGAAACTAAGCCCGCATCGGCATTCTCTAAGCCGCGGTGCGGCAACACAGGTGGAGCAAAACGCACCGCTGGCACGCTGGTAGCTCAGCAGAAATCGCGCAGCCCCTGGCACATGCAATGCAGCAAGAGGGGTCCCACTGGCAGTCTGACATTCGCAAGACCCTACCGCGGGCACGCTGATGAGCTCGGCGCCGTACGCCGCCATGGCCGCCCGCCGCTCCTCGCTCATGTTCGCGGGCCTAATTTAGGGTTTAGGGCGCTCAGAGAAACCCTCCGAGATCCCAGCTGAAATCCGGTTTTTTGAGATGATTGACTTGCCACCACATCCGTGCAGACGGAGGGGGCCGTCCATTGCCGGTGGCGTCAGACCAGCTGCATGCAGAGCATGCAGACGCGCAAGCCGGCACGCACATGATGAGCTTGAAGGGGTGGCCCTTGATGGGCGGCGCTCGACCATGTTCATGTACCAGTGTACATGTACACCATTAAAGTCTTTCATGACAATTCACAGCAGTTCATAGCAGTCCTTGCATGATGAGTTTGATGGGGTAGCCCTTGATGGCGGCGGCCATGGCGAGTGCAATGCCGGTGTTGCCGCTCGTCGCCTCGATCAGCGTGTCGCCTGGCTTCAGCGTCCCCCGCTTCTCCGCCTCGCTGATCATGCTCAGCGCCGGCCTGCCGGTTTCATAAGAATTGCAGGAGAGTTATGGCGCTGCTGCACAGTAGGCTGCATGGCGCCTGGCTGCGCTTGCAGGGGGCGCCCTCCGCTCCAGCGCTCCCGCCTCAGTCACATACTCATGTGCATAATGCCATCGGTAGGAAGGAATATCAAAGCGCGAGCCGGCTTACGTTTCGAGTGCAGCAGCATGGCACGCAGTCAGAAGACAATTGCCTGTCCTTGACGGAGCCCGCCGGGTTGTCGCCCTCCAGCTTGGCGAGGATGACATTTGACGTCTTGCCGGGCAGCCGCTGCAGCCGCACCAGCGGCGTGCGGCCCACCTGCATTGGTGCACGATGGTGTGGTAACCTCAGGCGATACTTAATGCAGCTGGTGCCTTCTGGCGGGCCCCGAGATCCTGCAGAAGCCTCCAAATGAACTGCATGCAGCGCCACACTCAACTCGCTGCGGCATCTGCAGACTTGGGGAAACAGGTACACATCATTATACCTTGTGCTCTATGGTGGGGTACGCATCACTGCCGAGCGTGTCGGGTTGCGTCAGGGTCGCCGTATTGGCTGCTGCGCCGTTGCCCGACTCTGCCAGCGCAGCCCCTGCCACTGGGGCGTGCGCCATCATGGTGAGAAACTGGCGCCTGTCAGGCGACGCCTGAGACCTGACGGAAAGCCGCTGAGGGTGCAGATGGTCGCCTGCTGGGCGTATTGCACTGGGACGAAAGTTGGCAATGCTCATGAGCATGAACGCGAGGCAGAACCCCGCCACCGCCCAGTTGCGCTTGCGAGCCGCAATACTGAGTGCCTTTACGTGACGCAGCAAAGGTTCTCAAGCGTTATAATCGCGTCAGGAATGCTGCACCACTCGGACGGACGAGGTGCTGTCAACACGTGTTGCGAGACTTCCAGCTACCCTTGATTTTCGAGAGGGTATCCTGAGCTGCTTCCTTTCCTCGCACAAGAGCTGGTTCAGCGCTGAGAGTCAGCCTCCACAGCGGGATTCCATGATGTGCTTGGCGCAGGAGGAAGTGCCATCGTCGTCCCAGAATAGTAGTCACACAACGCATCAGACAGGCAATGCGCAATCAGCAAGCTCCCGCTCTATGTCTCGCAGCATCATCCCGCACAGCTGCGTCTATGTCTTGCCGCCGCTCAGGTCTGCCGGGCCGCCCACCCCCACGCCCGCCGCCGGCACGTGCGTGATGATCCGCCGGTGCTCGGGGGGCGGCTGCTGCTGCGCCTCCGGCGTAGGCGCGGGCAGCGGCGGGAAGGGCGGGGCGGGCGTGGCGCCGACGCCGCCGCCCGAACTCTTTGCTCCTGCTGTTCATTCACATTTACACGGCCGTGGCAGGGATTTATGGTCGACTGCCACCCGCCGCCGGTCTCGTGTTTGACAGCCACCCCGCCCAGGAGCTCCAGCAGGCGCAGCGAGCGGGCGCCAGAACACACATAGATTGAGGAATAATCCCTCATGACTATTGTACGTCATTGCGTTTTGTGTCGCACCTGGTGTGACCACCGTCGCCGCCGCCGGATCTGTGGCTTAGGGTTTCGGCAGCCATCCCGCGTCAGCGAGCATCTCCAGCAGGCGCAGGGTGCGTCCTTCCACATACCGATTCCGACAAGATCTTGTTGCAGTGGCTCAAAAGTCACCTGGCGTGACTGCCGTCGCCGCTGCGGGATTTGTGGTCGACAGCCACCCCGCGCCAGCAAGCATCTCCAGCAGGCGCAGGGTGCGGGCGCCCTCCAGCCGGAAGAAGGGCCGCGCCTCCGCTTTGGTGACAAAGCCGCGCCGCCCCGCCTCCCGCAGCAGCCCCGCCTCCATGTTGAGCAGCTGCGGCGGCAGCAGCCGCGACCCCACCGCCAGCTCCCGCTCCTAAGTTTGGGCAGAAAAGCGAGGTGTGAGTCAATGTCGTTTCCTACAGGGTGCACTGTGGCGGCCCGCCTCACGCAGCAGCCCCGCCTCCATGTTGAGCAGCTGCGGCGGCAGCAGCCGCGACCCCACCGCCAGCTCCCGCTCCTGAGTTTGGGCAGAAAAGCGAGATGTGAGTGAATGTCGTTTCCTACAGGGTGCACTGTGGCGGCCCGCCTCCCGCAGCAGCCTCGCCTCCATGTTGAGCAGCCGCGGCGGCAGCAGCCGCGACCCCGCCGCCAGCTCCCGCTCCTGTTTTGGGAACGTTATCATATACATGTCTAGCGTTTGGTGAGAAGTGCAAAAGCTTCCCGCAGCAGCCTCGCCTCCATGTTGAGCAGCCGCGGCGGCAGCAGCCGCGACCCCGCCGCCAGATGCCGCTCCTGCATGAATGTCGTTAGGCGTGTTACTCACGACTCACATTGCCTCCCGCGGCCGCCCCGCCTAGAACTGCAGCAGCTGCGCCAGCGGCAGGTACCACCGCGCCGCCAGCCCCTAGAGAGTGCGCGAAAACCCTGCCGTGGAGAGCGTGCGAAACCCTACATTGCTGACTATCCCAAATGTCAGACCCACTAGGCTCGTGAAATGAACGAGCAACGCAGCGTGGAGCAATACATACGAGCAGAGGCTGGCCAGATATGACATGCACTTGCCTCTGCCGCTGCTTTCTGCCACGCAGCGCCTTCATTGTCATTCACGAAGGCAGTGGCGGTACTAGATGATGCATGAATTGAGTGCAGCTTCTCGTTCACAGGATGTATTCAGCACCACGCCAATTTCAACGACGTCAGCTATGGCAGGCGCGCCCCTGGTGTAGACAATCATACTAGCATTTTCCAGATGCACAAGTAGGTTGATCTCTATCTCAGTTGACCTTGCCGTGAGCGCCGCCAGGCCGGGCAGGTTGGTGACGTCCAGCTGCCCGCCGCGGCGACGCCCCGCATCATTCTTCGAATGTCAAATTACACTTCAGACCAAGATGGACTCCTACCTTCGCTGTGAGAGCTTCCATCCCCGGTAGGTTGGTGACGTCCAGCTGTTAAACCCTAAACCCTAAACCCTAAACCATAAATAGCTGCGGCGGGCGCACCCTGCCTGGTCTATGACTATGCAGCGGATTGGCAACAAGGACGAGTGTCTCTCCCACCTTTGCCGTGAGCGCCTCCAGGCCCGGCAGATTGGTGACGTCCAGCTGCACGCCGCGGCGCACGCGCCCCGCCTGCAGCGACGCCGCCAGCGGCCGCGAGTCGGCGGCGGCGGCGCTCGTTGGCGGCGCGCCGGCCGGCACGAATGCCGCCGAGGCCGCCCCCGGCGGCGGCCCGGCGCCGCTGACGCCCTGCCCCGGCAGCCACTGCCGCAGCTGCGGGTTCAAGTGGAAAGGTAGTGAGGACGAGAAGACTGTGAGTGGGTGTTTGAGCGCCTATTTTAGGGTTTAGGGTTTAGGGTTGGCGTGAAGGCCGGTGCACGAGTGTCGTTGGCACAGCTTGCAGGTTCTGGGATCAGGGTGCGAACGCCGCCGAGGTCGCGGCCAGAGGCTGCCCGGCGCCGATGACGCCCTGCCCCGGTAGCCACTGTCGTAGCTGCGAGCTCGAGAAAGGAAGGCAGACGGTGGTTGATCGGACTTGTGATGATGTCACCCAGTACACCTTTTAATGGAAGCTCCATGTGCAGCAGTGCCGTCAAACGGCGACGCAGACTGACCCTGGCAGCATTCGAAACCGTGGCTGTAACGCTCGATGAGGCAGTAACTGCGCCTGCAGCCACATACATGACAGCCGGGTGTCTGAAGCAGACTGACGCCAGACTGACGACAGACTGACGCCAGACTGATGTCAGACTCACAGTCTGTAGGCGCAACACTTCTGCTGCGGGCTGCAAGAGCAATCTGAACAAATTTGCACAGCGCAACTAGAGTCGTGGCACTGCAAAAAGTGAAACTAAGAGTGGCGGTATGCACAGGTACGCATTGGAAGGCTGCCAAGCGCAGCACTGTGCCATGCAGCCAAGATCCGTCCCATCGTCTCAGATGACATCTGTTTGAATTGTGTGAATAATTTGAATTGTTTGAATTGTTTCACATGAGAATTGTTGTGTGCAGTCTCAGGAGCCAGCCAGTTTCTGTTAAAGATCGTTATTCATGCACTGGAACAGCAAATGCAATGGGTCGCTGGGCGACAGGCGGGCGGCGCGGGCGTGTTGGTGCTCGCGCCGTGGCAGTGGTCCTCCTCTATTCGTATTCCGTGAGCAGGGGTTCGATGCCAAGATGGACACGCACCTGATCGCTGGGGGGCAGGCGGGCGCCGCCGGCGCGCCGGTTTTCCGCCTCATACAGGTCCGCATCGGCAAAGGTGCGGATGCCCAGCGTCCGCAGCTCCTTCAGCTCCTGTGACGGCAACTCAACTCGTGAGAATGCTGGATGCGCTGTGAGGTGCATCGCATCTGCGACATTAGTACGACATTAGTACGACATGTGCATCGCATCTGCGACATTAGTACGACATTAGTCCGCATCGGCGAGGTGCGGATGCCCAGTGCGTGCAGCTCCTTCGGCTCCTACGGCAGGACCATGAGAATGTCAAAGACCCGATGTTGTGAAGAAAAGGAAAGGTAGACATCGAAAGGCTCAGGGGTGCTGCGCCTCGTAGTCCGCGTCGGCAAAGGTGCGAATGACTGCAGCGCCTTTAGCTCCTCTGGGTAGTGACAGTTTGCGATATTGAAGAATGGGATGTCAGCTGCAACTGCTCCGCCGCATACAGTTCCGCATCCGCAAAGGTGCGGACGCCCAGCGCTGGTTCAAGCTCCTGCAGCAGAGAGACGTGCAGTCAATGTCACAATCTCTCCCAGTTGAGCTGCTGTTTCAAGTGTGCTATCAGCCGCCTTGGCGAGGGTGTGACTGCGCCGGCGCCTTCTTCAGCTCCGGCGTTGGGAGGCAGCGCTGAAGGGACGTGCGTCACGAAGTTATGGTAAGCTTGCTTTGCAGCTGTGCGGATAAGCGTTCTGCTTGAAGCACGGACACTTGGAGAAGACTTAACTGTGCGATTCTGCACGTGTTCACAAGGATGCAGCCGCGCAGGTGCTGCTCCTGCAGGCGTTGGTCCGCCAGCGTCGAGTGCACATCCAGTGCATGTGACGTCATTTCAGTCGCGTCCAGTCACTTCCAGAGAATGCGGTTTTCAATGTGGAAGGGACTGGCACCTGGATGCGGCCGCGCAGGCGCTGCTCCAGCAGACGTCCGTCCGCCAGCGTTGCGTGCGCACCGGGTGCCATGTAGCGCGCAAAGACACGCGTCCGCGCATGCACCTCCTTCTCCGCCGACGTCCAGCGCCGTTCCGCCGCCTGGATCGGCGAAACAGCCAGATCTGACAGTGGATCAAGTAACTGCACAGGCGTTGCAACGCGTGACGGGCGATCATGTGCGTGGAGCGAGCGCCTCCACCGTTGCAGCCGTCCACTGCCGATGCGCAGCCAGGCAAGACAGCGCGAAGTCATGTGACGACCCTCTTCGTCAGATTGTGTTAGCAACCCAGCGTCATGTACCGCCCAAACGTGTGGGAGGGCGTGCGCACATGTGGTTGCCTGCTTTGTACGTCAACGCTCCGCGGGCTCGGCAAAATTCGTGATGTGAGGTGTGCCAGACACTGCCACCAAGCAGAATTTGATGCGCTTAGATGGTCGCGGGCCCCTCAAGCTTTCCGTCCCGAAACAGAGCGCCTCGACACAGGCGCGCCCGAGCACTGCTGGCTCCAAGCCGCCGATCATTCGGGCGAGGCGAGGCCAGGAGAGTGAGCTGGGCGGCAGCAGTCCTCGACAGTCGCAAGTGCCAAAGCCCGTCAGTATCGGGAATTAGCTGTGAGGCTATTTAGGGTTCGAGCACTGCAGCGCTGGGGCCATACGCCTGATTGGGCGCCTTTCCGTTCGAGTCTCGATGTTGTATTCATGTGACCATTTGTTCAGCAGCCGGCCTGCTGCAGCTCGACGTGCGGCAGGCTGCGTGCTCGAGATAGTCAGTGGCTGTGCAGCATGCGGTCTAGCAAGTGTCCGTTTACTGTTGGGTTCAGGTTCCAGGTTTTGCTTTCAGTCACCTGCTGCGGCTTGACGTCCAGCAGGGCGTGCGCTTGGACAAACTCGCGGCGGCGGCGGCGCTCCGTCAGCCGGTCGTTGTAGATCGCCACCAGCGTCAGCTTGGCCGCTGTTTCCGCCGCGGTGTCCGACTCCCTGTGTGATCAGCATGCATTCAGCCAAGTGGTCTTGGCTGATGCAGGCTTCATATGTTTGGTCCGTAAGGCGCTCGTTTGTAGATGTCCACCCGCGTCAGATGGGCCGCCGTCTTTGCCGTGGTGTCTGACTCCCTGCGGGTCAACGCATTGACTTCATGAGGCGTCTAACACAGTCGGACCGCCAGCGTCGACGCGGCCGCCGTACCCACGCCGCTGTCTCTAACCCCTGCGCGACGAAAAATCTCGAACAGCGAGAGTTTCTACCTTGTGTTGATAATGAGGAGCTCGCAGTCTTCGCAGGCGCCAGCCCGCCGTGGCCTCCTGCAGCGCCGAACATGTTCATGAGCACTTTCATCGTTGACAACCAGCAGTGCAGACAATCAGCAGTGAAGCCACTGCTCTGCATCTGGTCGCCGCTTGTATATACGGCCAGATGGTGCCGAGCCGGGCGAAGCCTAGAGAGCACATGCCATCACTGCGCGAACTGCCCGCTGTCCACAGCAGATTGTGCATGGCCAGCATGCACCGCGCTACGATGGGGTGCCCAGCGCTCACCACATACATGTTGGCGCGGTTCAGGGTCTGCTCGTACTATCCTGTCATTTCGCTTGTCTTTTCACGTGATGCATCCCCATGCTCAACATCCAGGCATTTGATCCTAGAGATCAATCCTAGATCCAGAGGATATCTTATTTCAGGTTATCAGGTTGGAGCATCAGCTGAAATCCAGGTCGGCTAGCAGCGCCTCTGGCTTGGCATTGTACGCCAGCTCGATACTCAAACCCCAGATCGTTGCTTGTTGTCAGAACTGAGAGCTGAGCAAAGCCGCTGCGTCGGAGTCGGGCTCAAACGATCTCCAGACCCGAATTGCTCTTTGATCAGCACTCAACGGCGGAAGGAGCTGATCCATCACATGATCTCCAGGTTGGCGAGCAGTTGCTGCCTCAGCTGCGCCGTCGTACTCCGGCACGAACTCCACAAGAACCTTGCATTTTGACCAGAAGTTATGGAACTGTGGGAATGTAGAAAGCAACTGAACATCCACCTGAACTCCAGGTCGGCAAGCAGCGCCTCCGCCTCGGCATCGTACTCCGGCTCGAACTCCAGGCGCTTGGCGTGGAAGCCAGTCAGGTCCGGCACCACGCCTGCCTGCGCAACCACACAAGAAAACACAACTGAAGGCCAGATGTTGATACGCGACCTGTGGCTTCGCCCATCCATCCAGGCGCTTGGCGTGGCAGCCCGCAGGGTCTGGAAACCCTTTAAAACCCTATAAAAACCCCTATAGAAAGCCCGCCGGGTCTTTTACCCACGCCGAGCGCCTGTGCCCGGACTCATGCGATGGCTAGAAGCATGACACCAGCACCCGGACGGTGATGGGCAAACACTTCCAGGCAGCCGCTTCCAGTCACCAGCTTGTCGCTGGCTGCTGCACAGCCAGGGATTACGTAGGCGGTGCTCGCCAAGCCTGCTTGTGAGGCAGGCTTGAGCGGAGCAGCGGCATCGGCGAGCCTGGCCAGCGTCTTGGACAGTCAGGCGGCCACCCTCGGCGCGGCCAAGGACTGCGGAGTGAACTATTTCTGGTGACGCCAATCCGCCATGCCCGTTGTCTGTCGTCCGGCAGGGGCGCGCTGCTCGTGCGTTAGAAAAAACCCTTGAACAAAAAAACAAAAACATCAAACAAAAAACCCTAAACCCTTGAACGACAAAAAACTATCCTTAGAGCTGCCGCCGCCCATGTGCCTTTCCACCAGCCCCCAGCTCAAAATCCAGCTTAGTGATTTGTTCACCAGCAGGTGTAGCTAGGGTTTAGGGTTTAGGGTTTAGGGTTTCAGCCCCTTCCTACCTTGGACTTGGCTTTGGAGCTGCCGCCGCCCTGCGTGCCCGCCCCGCCAGGCCCTGCTGCACCCCCTCCCACGCCGCCGCCGCAGCCGCTGCCAGTCCCGCCGCCGCTGCTGCCGCCCATGCGCAGCCCGCCGAGCTCCGCGTGCGAGGGCTTGGGGCTGCCGCCCGCCGCGCCTGCGCCGTCTGCGCCCGTGGCCTTGGCGTCCGCCTTCGCCTGCACTCACAAATATACACGACGTTCACAGAATAAAAATCAGACTTTATCGTCACAAAGAAAGGATGTAAAGACATCTCGAGCGGGAGGAATTAGCCACACAGCGCACTACTCGAATCAAGTTTTGCTGAACAAGAGTCACCTTTGCCGCCGAGCCGCTGCCGCCGACAGAGGACTTGGCGGCGGTGCGGCCGCTGGACTCGCTGCCGCCGCCGCCGCCGCGTGCCGCAATTGAGGCCGCGTCTGCGCCCTGGCCGCCCTGCTCTGGGCCGGCTGTGCGGCGGCGCTTTGTCGCCCGTCCATCCGAGCCGTCTGCAGAACGGAGCGACAGAGTTCAGCACGCCAATGGCGGTTCCACGCTGAGTAGATGCAGGTTCTCCGCAGAGCCTGTCACAGCTGTCAGCGCCACTGCACGCGGTTGCCACTATTGACTTGCAGCCCAAGCCCCCAAAGACCTTGAACATACCTGCAGCTGAGTCGTCAGGCGCCGCAGCGCCCGCAGCCTCCGCCGGCGCCGCTGTCGGCCGCTCCGCAGACACTGCCACGCTGCCGCCCGCAGCAGCCTCCACTGTTGCCGCCGCGGGCTCTGCCCCCGCCTCCATCTCGGATGGCGCAGCGTCCTCCAGTTTTGCCAGCACCGTCGCCGCCTGGGTGGGCGTGTTGGCGCCGTGCGGCACGTCCTTCGGCAGCGCTCTGGCGTCCTGAGCTGCCTGGGAGTTCATGAAGTAAACCCTAATAAACTTGCAAGCGTTACGTGCATACTAAGCAGAGGTTCCGAAACGGGTGCTGGATCAGCTTGGTAGGCCGTAAAACAGTCTGTGTGAACACGACGGGTGCTGCACAAGCGTCACTGCTGCTCGTCCAAGTGTTGCAGCTGCCGCCATTACATCTGGCGGCCGCTGGACCTAAAGCCAGCAGTGGAGACGCCGCATAAGCCTGAGAAATGTCCGCAAGTATTGCTTGCATGGCACACGCGCTCACAGCGCACTGCCGTTGGTGTGCAGCAGCACCACACCAAGTGCAGCAGCGGCACCACTCTGTGCAGCGCATAAAGTGATACACGTGTGCATGTGAAAATACCAGCAAGTGGCAGCGCACCGCGTGGTTAGTCCAAGAAGGTGCAACTCTCCGACGTCGTGCGGCCTCCACCACCTGGTATATCGGGCACATTCACAGCCATTGCACCAGCAACCTCTCCAACATGCTCACAGCGCACAGAAGCTCCTGTGGCAGCTGAATGTCGCACCTGTGGGGCTTGCGCTGCCTCTTCCTGCTTGACAGCGTCTGCCCCCCCTGAGGCTGCTGCCCCCTCACCGCTCGCAGCAGCAGCCATGGCGTCTGCCGGGCCGCCAGCGCCCGCCGCTGCTGCGCATTCCGCAGGCTGCGCCGCTGTGGGCCGCGGCTTCTTGTCAGGCGCCGCCCCCACGGCCGCCGCCTCCGCCGGTGTCGCACCGATGTCGGCCACCGCCGCGTGGACGCCTGCAGCCGCTGCTGCACCAGGCTCCGCCTCAGCTTCGGCGGCGGCTGCCCCCTCCGCCGCTGCCCCGCCTGACGGTGCTCCCTCTGCTGCTGATGCGTGTGCTGCCTTGAACTCTGTATCGGCGGGCGGCGCGTCAACGGCCATGGGTGAGGCGGAGGGGGAGTGCGGCTCGCGCGACGCCTGCCGTGCCCGCTGTCGCTCCCGCATCACCTCCTGCGGGTCGATCTGCACAACAGCGGCGCATTGTGAGATGCGGAGGCTTCAGATGTGCTCACCAGTCATTCCTGCAATCTGAACTGGGGAGGCCGCCGCGCCCGCTGCCACCCCCGGACCACCTCCTGCGGGTCGACCTGCACAGCGCAGTTCCCATCATTGATTGAGTTCATTCTCTACTGGGCCCCCAGACACTGATGCTGCGCTCTCTCACTGCTCCAGCAGACGGGCATGTGCATTGCAGAACTACAACGGTGGAACGGCCAGCCCGAGGACCGCCATTCGTCCGCGATCCACCCATGTGCGCGCAGCCTTTCGCCAGTGCACAGGTTTGCAAGGCCGCTATAGCCAAATGCAGGGCTTGCGCAGCAGGCCTGGCAAGCGTGCGCAAAAGTCTTTGCGCATGTTTGTGCGCCTGGACTATGTCCCAAGATGAAATAAAGTTGCATGTCGGCAAGCCGTCGGCACAGCCAGCGATGTTGCGGGCTACGGTCTTGGACCCAACACAACCCGAGCAACATCTTGACCCGCAGGATCAGTCGGCGTCTATACTGGCCCGGCCTTCAAATGCCAGACACATAGCGACGCTCTGAGCCACAGGCCGACATAGGGTCTTGCCACGGACGGCGACGGCAGTCTCGTTTGCCGTACCTTTCCATTTCGGGCGCGGTCGTGTGCTCCGGACGGCGGGTTGCGAGAGGCAAATGCGCTCGGGTGCGCGCAATTCAGCCATATACGACTATGTAAGGTTTTCAGGCATAGATTACTCGCCCCCTCCATCTCGGGCGCGGGCGTGGGCTCCGGAAACGCGGGCGACGCCAAGTAGATGCGCTCGTAATGCGCGGCGCACGCCGCCGGACCGCGGTTGACATGCTCCCCGACCGCGCCCCAGTTGCCCAGTCCATACATGTCCAGCGCCTCCAGCAGCAGCAGCTCCTCGTCCGCCTGATGTAGTGAGAATTCGGTGTCAGATCACCATATGCATGTGCACTCCAGCTTCAGCCACCGCAGCCGAGGCCGTGCATGTCGAGCACCTCCAGCAGCAGCAGCTCCTCGTCCGCCTGCACATCGTATTACGTCCAGGTTTTCGCAGCATGCAGACTGTCCCAGAACAGTTCTGTGAGTTTCCCAATAGGACCGCATCATTGTCGCCAGGTGGCTGCCTGAGGCTGCCCGGCAGCTTCAGAAACGGCTACATCTCACTCAAAGAGAGGACTGGACAGGCTTCTGGCAGTCTTCTGTTCACACGCTCGTCGAAGCTCAGCATTGTCCAGCAGAGCGTGTTGAAGCTCACATGCACAGCGAGGCGGACAAGAGAAGCAAAGGAGTGCTTCCCCCCAAGTCGGGATGGTTGAGCGGGAATGACATCTCCTCCACCAGCTTGGTGCTAAGGTCATGAGCGATATCTGACGTGTTTCTTTGACGCAGCCAAACGAAGCCAGGCCAAATTCACTCACCCCCCAGTCGGGGTGGTTGAGCGGGAATGACATCTCCTCCACCACCCGGTAGGCATGGTGCGCCTTGTGCGGCGTGACCTCGGCGCCCGCAGCGAAGCAGCCCAGGCACAGGTCGAAGTCGCGGCACACGGCGCACTTTATGCGCACGCACGCGGAGATGTCGCGCTGGCAGTAGTTGCAGTGGTACAGCGCCCTGCAGCGACAAAGTGGCCTGAATGCGATGTTGGACGGCAGAAACTGTACTCAGCTCGGCAGCATGGCATCAGGCTTGGGGATGGCAAAGCATCAGCATTGCTTGCTGCTCCAGGTTGTACATCAGTGCGCCTGTCGTGCCGCAGGGTGCAGTAGATTTGAGCTCCAAGCTGTCACCGCTTGGTGCCATCGCGCCGCGTCAGGATGCTGTCTTGGGCAGATCGCCTCCGTTTGGACCTGTACGAGGAAGCAGTTGACAAAAAAGCTCTCCGACATGAAGTGGTGCAGACCACTTCGCCGATGAAGGAAAATGTGCAGCCGGGCGACGCATGCGTGGCAGGGCGTGACTCGCCTCGACGATGCCAGGCTTGACGCCGGCTCGCCGGCCGGCTGCACCATAGTGATAGCCCTCTGATGTCCAAAGACCCCTCTCGCCGAGCTTGTGTCCAAGGTCTGCAGGTGCTCAGGCACCTGAACGAATTGGGCAATCAGCCTGGCAGCAGTGATACCACATCCGACACCCAGCAACGAGACGATTTGAGCAGTAGTATCAAGACAAACGTTGAAGTTTTGCGAGCTTTGTGTCCTGGACGCTCCTAGCTCGAAAATCTGATCTGCATGTGTCAAATCGCACTGACCCCCTCTTGCACATGAGAGGCGCACTCCTCGTGATCAGCAGGAGCACGGCGACTTTCAGAGGTAGCGGGAATGCTTAAGCTGCGCCAAAAAGATCGCTGCAAATGCGCCGGAATCAAGCACACAAGACCAGGCTAGCCTCCCATGTTTCGGAGCAAATTCCGACACAATGACGTTGCGGGTGCGTCCAATGACGTTGCGGGTGCGTCCAAAAATCTACAGCAATCGTGAGGTCGGACACTAATACGCTCAGCCTGTGAGTGGACATTGAGCGTGTTCGTATTGCAACTTCTTGTGACACACACATTGGCTCAGGAACCAGGAGACCGCAGATATTGAGATGCAGTGCATGATTGACATCGATCACAAGATCTGACACCGTGTCCCGGTTTGCAAAATCGAGCTTGACCGGCAGTAAGCCCCGAGGGGTGTGGCGGCGGCCGCCGGCCAGCGGCCAGCCGGAACATGGCAAATCGCGCTTGGACATTCCTGGTACCTGCAAATGCTTGTCGGTAGTCCGAAGCAGCAGCAGCAGTGGGAATTACACGGCCGCTGCGGCATGGTTGCCGCAGATGGCAGCACCCCAAATGTCAGCACTGCCCACGGCGTAGACCACATCGCCGTGACGGTAAGCATGGCAGCAGATTGGCGCTTGCAGGGCGACAGTCACCAAGTCGAGACGTTCTCGCAGTCTCATGCCATTTGTGTAAAAGTCCAGCGGCATATGCTGTGTCACCACAGGTGCGCGTCGAGGATGCGGATGCATTGGATGGTAAGTCGCAGCCCAAAGGCGGTGCAAAAGCAGCAGAGTCGGCAGCGCCTGCCGGCTGGCTGCGTCGCTACCTGCAGGGATGGCCCAGCCAGCACAACGACTTCCTCTGGCGGCCGGGTGTTACTGAAAGGTGCTCGTGAGCATTTCTCACAACATGACACACCACAACCTGCTGCCTGCCTTGTCATTGGATCCGCCACGCGATGTACACTCAGTTCACAAGATTCACAATGGATCACTGTAGATGAATGGCAATGTAGTCTTTGGGAAGGCTGCTCGACCTTCCAACCGCTAGACTTTGCCACTGGCAGGCTGCGCAAGGCGGTGGCGTCGACGCAGGTGCAGGGCGCCGTGCAATTCATCGCCGGCCAGTTCTTAGTCAACCTTTTCACGTTCGCCAGGCCCCTGAATTTCCAGCAGGTGCCGGACCTGCGTTTCATTTTGCCGTGTGTGGCGGTCACGATCAAGACGTCCCGGCCATGCATGAAAGACTGAACGGCTAAGTCGGCCCTGCAGGCGTGCCTAATGGGCCTTTTCCACGGCTCCATCAGCATCGTTTTCAACCAGGACATCACGGTGGGCGCGCGCATCATGGCATCCGCTGCCATCTTCGGCACCGCCTGGATCGGCGTCGTTATTGCCGGCGCCATGGTGGCCAGTCCTGCGCTAGTCCTGAGCTAGTCCTGAGCTAGTCCTGCGCTATCCTCTGCCCACTCGCAAGGACTCCCTGCTGCATCGTGCTGCAACTGCATTCTCCAGCTCAACTGCCACGGTTTTTTTCTGAGAAGATGAGGCTCGTTGAGACGTGTAGCTGGGAGAAATCTTCCTCGAGTGACAGCTCTCTCGTATGCCTGTTTGTTTCAATATCGTGCCTGCATTTCCGCTGCGCAGCTGAGCCTGGCGCACGCGCCAGGGGTGGCATACACCACCTTCGCCTGCCTCTTCGTCTGCGGCGGCGGAATACTGTCGACCGTGCTGCTACGGGCAGCGTCGGATCCCGCGATTGCAGGGGCAGGCGTCACACTTCACCTTTTCATGGGCATCACCGTGATTCAGGGCCAGTTTGCGTGGCCGGCGGATCGGCTGTGGAAGAACGTGAGTCGTAGCTCATTCATGTTCATGCGCCCATGTCCATGATTCGAGAGACGGCGCTGCTGGACAGGGGTGTACAGAGCTGTCTCTGAAGTCTTCGCCACCCTCGCAAATATACGGCATACGCAATGCCTGGCTGCGTCTGCATGTAGATGGACCCCGCCAGCCTCTTCTCCAAATGTCAAAGATCGATCATGTCTGTCGGTGGCAGGTGGTGCTGAAGGTTATCGTGGACAGCGCCTCTGCGGCAATTTGCCAAACCAACACATTCCTGTGCTGAGTGATTCCCAAAACCAGCACATTCCTGTGTTGATCACTCGCCTCGTTTTAGACTGCCTTTTGAACGTTCTCCATGAAACTGCAGGTGGTGCTGCAGGTTTTGGCGGATGGCGCATTTGCGGCGTTTGTCAATGTGGCGGCGGGCGCGGCAGTGATGCCCTGCCTGGCGTCGACCAAGCTGCGGCGCTCGCTGGCGGCAACGCTGCGGGCGTTGGGCCACAGCGTCAGCGGCTACTCGGGTGAGGACACGCCATTTAATACACTGGTTACGACCGCACCGTGATGCATGGCCATCGCATGACATGATGACTCATGCGGAACCATCAGGGGCCAGCGGGATGCTGCCCGCCTCCGCTTCTGGCCCGCGATTGCCTGCCAGGCGGGCTGCTGCTGCCTCGTCTACGAATGCCATGCCTGAGAGGGTGTCGGTGTCTGCTGCAGGCGTGCTGTTCGAGGGGGACGCGGCACTGGAGGCGGGCACTAAAGCGCCGCCGCCGCCGCCGCCGGCGCACAACGCATTCCAGGACCCCTGGGTGGACAGGCGCGCGAGGGTTTAGGGTTTAGGGTAGGGCAGATCAGAGGCGCGCCATGAATCCTCACGCGGATCAGCTGCACATAAAGCTTTTGCATGGGTGACCATGCCGCAGGCTGTCATCCACCAGCTGCCCAACGCAGACTCGCACACACACACACCGCCAAGCGTGCCGCATGAGCACGTGCCCAACACGTCGTGCACGGGAAAACGGATCGACAGTATGCTTCTCTGTAGGGACCGCATCCGGCGGGCGACGGACCCGGCGCGGCAGCGGGAGCTGGCGGCCGCACGGCCGCCCTACCTGCCGCGCGCGTCTGATCTGCGTCCGGCGCTACTGCTGGTGCGCTGCCGTCGCCAGATGACCCGCTCCCATGAGCTGTGTCACCTTCCCTGCACATATACGCCTGCATGTGCATCGACACTGCAAGCCGCGCCCCGGGAATGAAAAGATTGCCGCCCAATGCCGACTACTCACTGGCAGTTGCAACTGTGGCACAAAGGCATGGCCTCGGAGTGCCTGTCTAGCGACGTCTAGCGACGTCATGACTGCTGGCCTTTCTGCAGCCGGGTGTTAGGCGCAAGGATTCATGATGCCGTTACGACATTGATTGAACAGGCGCGCACCGCGGCACGGCACGCGGCTTTTGAGCCGCCGTTCCTCATGAACACCCGGCTGAGCGGCTGGCGGCGCGTGCTGGACTCGCTCGACACGCTGCTGACGCGGGTCGCCTGCCTGGAGTCGGCGCTCGAAGGCGCCACTGGCGAAGGTCAGGCATCTGGTTTTAACACGAGTGGGGTTTGTGGCTTACGACCGGACGAGAAGAGCTGGCGAGCTGCACATCTGTTGACAGATGATCTCCCTTGGCTATGTGCATGGCTATGTGCAGTACCATGATGGTGTTGAAAGTCGTTTCAGAAAGCTGTGTGATGTCAGACTCCAGAGCAGATCATACCTTCAAGACGAATTTGGCACGGCCTTGCAGGCCGGCTGCTGCGGTTGGCCACCCTGCAGCGGCAGGCGAGCCTGGACGCGATGCCGGCCTTGCGTGTCATCTTCGCGCAGATCGCCGCCGCATGCGCCTCCCTGGCGGGTGCCGTGCTGGAGGGACACGACCCCGCAAAGGCGAGAAGTTCCTCCCAGGTTGATGCATGTTGCATACGGAATGTAGCACTGCCGACACTCTGTGTCCTTTTGGGGGAACCTGCAGGCGGATACTGCGGTCAATCGTCAGCAAGCTTGACGGTGGCTCATGCCGAGACTTTGTCCGTCTCTCGGTTATCACCGCTGCATCACCTGTCAGAACGAACATGGTCAACCATGAATGTGCCGCCACCTGCTCGCTTGCCCCATGATGATCCAGGCCCATCAGCTCACATCCGTCGACATGCTGCATGCTCTCATACCTCAGAGAGCGCTGCATAGCGAAGGTCCATGTTTGCATTTCCCCTGAAGGGTCTGTCGTGCCGCTGCCCTGAACCAGTTCCTTTCGAAATTCAGGTGGGACGTAGCTGCAGCTGTATTGCGGCACGTCGCAGGCGTGGTTGGCGGGTTCATTGATATATCGGATGGACTCATCGATCCTCGTTTCCACATGCTTGGCACCACAGGCGAAGACGAGCCTGCAGCTGTTCGGTGCGTCGTGGGGCGCGCTGGAGGCGCAGCTAGCGGGCGCTCTGCACGACACCCTCGTGGCTTCGCTGCAGGGCATGCCGTGGGATGCCGCCTCGCATGCCGTTGCCTACCGCCACATGCCCGAGGCGAGTCGAAGTAAAACCCTGGAAGTGCAGACGGTGTGCGAAGCGGAAAAGAAGAAAGAAGGGAGCTGTGTCTGCCATGCAGGAGTGCACGAGCGATTGCGATGTCGGCCGCTGCGCAGCATGACATGCGTGGCGACGCTGGCGGGCAGCGCCGTGAATGCCGTGGCCACCCCGATGAGCGGGATTCCTCGCCTGTGACATGTCGCACATTTTCAAGTTCTCATGCAGCTGCGGGGCATGTTCTACGTGGCGGCGCTGGCGGGGGGCATCATGGAAGCCATGGCGCACCTGGAACGTACCGTTCAGGAGGCGCTCGGGCGGCGGCGGCGTGGCCACCGCCACCAGCACCGCGGCCGACACTTTGGTGCGCAAGATCATCATGTTTGAGGTTCACTCCAGGGTGTACACCTGTGAATCCCTGTGGGAATCCCTGCAGAGGGATTGAGCGTGACGCTCCGCAGCCAGATTGTGCTGGAGCCGCAGTCTAGATGATGCGGTGGCAGTGCTGCCGCCTTGCAGTCACCTGGACCGCGGCCTATGTTTCCTCAGCATGCAGCAGCCTGTATGCTTTCCGCCACTGTGTCTTCGCCTCGATGAGCAGAGGGTGTCGTGCAGCATCGTTGAATGCAGCAGAAGCAGTGGCTTCCTTATGATATCTTCTGGGCAGGTCGAGGGGAGGACAGGGTGGAGGCGGCGGCGCTGTTCCCGCCCACCCTGGAGGGGTACTACCGCCCGCCGCTGTCGGTGGACACCGCCAGCTGGGGAACGCCGCACACGCACTCGGGGCACCCCAGGCGGCGCGGTAGCGGCAGTGGCACAGCGGCGGATGCGGGAAGCGGCAGGGAAAACAGCACCAGCCTCAGCTACCTGCGCCACCGGCTGCGGCCGCAGCCGGCGGCAGCGGCCGACGGCGGCGGTGGCGGCAGCAGCAGCGACAGCGACAGCTACAGCGGCTCGGACATCGAGGTGGACATGCCCAGCGGCCCGGGCGATGGGTTGGTGGGCAGCCCCCACCTGGGTGACAGCAGCGACAGCAGCAAGAGCGAGCGGTCAGAGGAGTTCCTGCGCCACAGGCTGCGGCTGCAGCCTCCAATGCCAAACTCCCAGCAGATGCCGGATGCGCCGCAGCCCGGCAAGCTGACCGCGGCGATGCTGGCAGCGGCTGACGCGGCGGCCAGGGCGCAACTAAACAGCCCGGCAACGAAAGCAGCAGCTGCCGCGGGCGCCTCCCCTGCGACCGGCTCCCAGCGCGTCCGGGATTACCTCTCAGTGGATGGCAGCGTTGACGCCAAAGACAGCAGCGGCATCGGCGCCGACAGCGACGCGGGCATCTCGGAGGTAGCGTCTCTCGCCGGCGCGTCTCCACCAGCTGGCGACTCTCCGGCAGCCGGCAGCGACGACCCGCATGGCAGCCGCCGCTTCCGCCGGCGGTCCACCGAGAGCCTGGAGGGCATGTCGCTCAGGTGCGTAAAACCAAAACAGAGTGCCTTGCATGTGCTCTCTGGTACCCCCACAATGAGAACTGCTGTGCTTTGGTGAGGGGCAGAGGCGCATCTCTCACACAGATTTCGCCTTGCATGCTGTGTACTGGCATCAGCAAGAATGCGTATTCCTGCACAGTGTGCTTTCCCTCAGCGTGCGTGTGACTTGCCGCTGCGCAGGCCGCTGCAGAACATGCCGATGTCGACGTTCATCCAGCGCAGCCGCAGCCATCCCTCGACGAAGGACCTGGCTGGCATGGCAGGCGGCAGCGGCGGCAGCAGCGACGGCACCGCTGTCTCCACCCACGGCAGCTCCTCACAGGGTGCGGCGCTTTTACACGACCTGGGTTGCCTGTCAGATGGCGTTCCAGCTGAAGGCAGCATCGCATTGATAGTAGCAAGCAGCGGGGCTCTGGTTTATTGGCACTTGCCTTATCTCTTTTGTCCCGTCCTGTCTTGCGAGAAAGGGCCTGCAGTGCATGGTTTGTCACGACCGAGGGTTTGTCATGACACGGCCATTCCGGTGTCCACCAGCTGCGTCGGCCTTCCACTGGCAGAAGCGTACGTCTTGGAGATATGCGGTCCTGCACAATCAACTGGTGCTCTCCGGTGGGGCCGCAGGCAGCGGCCAGGATGCGGCGGCGCAGACGATGACGCAGCTCACAACAGACTACACTACTGCGCCGCCGCAGCCGGAGCGCCCAAGCCAACAAGAGCGGCAGGTGCGAGATCTTTCACCGATTTTATTGAAAATTTTAGATCACGCCCAGCTGGTGCCCAGCTGTGGCTGAGGCCCCGCAGCCTTTGTTCTCCCCGACTCATCCCCTGCACAAAGTGAGACCGCAAGCACTACAACCTCTGCAGCGCGCCCCTTGAGGTCCTGTCAGAGTTGCACCCAGGCGTCCAAGCTGCGGCGGCGGAGGCAGCAGTCCGTGCCGCCGCCGGTGTCGGCGCCGCCAGGGCGGTTCCGCGCCGGCGTTCGGCGCTACGGGGTCTACATGCGGCCGATAGTGTACGGCATTGGCGGCACGGTGGTCTTCCGGCGGTGGGCCGCGATGGCCTTCCGCATCCTGCCGCGCACGCTGCGGCGGCCGAAGCACCTCGGGCACAGGCTCCATGACGACAGGCGCGGCAGAATGTCCTGCACAGAATCCTGGTCTTGCACTGGCTGCAGATGCCCTTCGCGGCCTGCAGCGCCCTTGGCGTCCTCTGCCGACAAAACCCTTTTCCTGTGTGGCGTCCTGCTGCATCGGCCGCCACGCAAGGGCGACGCGTCTGAGCCTCTGCCCTCAACATCCGTATTACGGATGCCGTGCAGGGTGCTCCAGTTTGGCGTGAAATACTTCGTCGGCACCGCCGGCGCCATGGTGCTGGTGCTGGCGCTGCAGGCCAATTTGCCGGCGCTGCGCGACTGGCGCCTGCTGTACGGTGCGCGTTGCACTAGAACTGCACCGTCATCGGGCAGTCGATATTCTGGTCTCTGTGCACAGCGCGCTGCCTCACTGCGGCAAGGATGCAAGCAACCGTGTGGCAGTGCAGCACTTGTATAGAGTAGCAGCGGCTGGCGATGACTGTGCATGCTGTGCTGTGCGCTGTGGTTTTGTGGCTGTGCGATGGCTGTGGGTGTATGGGTGTATGGCTGTGCGATGGCTGTGGGTGCGATGGCTGTGCGATGGCTGTGGGAGTGGCTGTGCGATGACTGTGCATGCTGTGCTGTGCATGCTGTGCTGTGCGATGACTGTGCTGTGCTGTGCAGGGTACTTCACCGTCGTGGTGGTGCTCTGCGAGAAGGTGAGAGCCGGACACATGTAGCAGCAGTCTAAGGGCAGGCGGTCATGCCTGTCAAGTGAACCGATCCCGCACCTGGTGATCTGCCACTGCAGTGTGCTTCGTTGAGGGTGCGGGTCGAAAGTCGACCATGGAAGTTCATCTCGAAACGCTGCTGCAGGTGGAGACGACGATGAGTAAGGGCATCATGCGCGTCACGACCACCGCGCTGGGCGGCGGCGCGGCGGCCGCTGTCATGCTGCGCCCCGTCATCGCCACCAACCCTTACATCCTCATGGTCATCATCCTGGCCTTCGACTTTGTCGTGGCGCTGTTCATGCTGACGCAGTTCAAGTACGCAGGTGCGAAGTTTCCGCAGACCTTGATACATTTGCTCAGACATTTGCTCACATTTGGTCTGAGCAACGCCGCGATGGCAGTTGGAGGTTCTCATATGCTTCATGCTTCATGGTTATCCTAGGCTGCGCGCGGGCAGCGAAAACAAGAAGGTTCTTAGCATTTGTGTCGCAAGCCATAGACGAGCAGAGTACTGATAAACAATGCTGACGTGTCATTTCTCACCCCTGGTTTTCTTGTGCAGTGTTCCTCATGGTCATCACCTTCAACGGCCTGATCCTGTGCCAGTATGTGCCCTGCGACTCCCCCGCCAACTGCCAAAACCACGGCGCCTGGCGCCCCTTCTACGGCCAGGTGAGACTCTCTGTTGTGGCCTCTTGCGTGATCATGTGTAGGTTGAAAGAAATCACAAAAAGTCGTTTTCTTCACACGGACTTCCTTCAAGTTGATCCTCGGATTTCTGGAGGTGCCGCTCATGTGACGCTGGAGCTTTTGAGACACACCCGAATCCCAAGTCGACCATGGTCTTGCTTTGCTGGACAGGTGGCGGTGGTGGCCATCGCCATGGGCGGCCTGGTGCTCTTCAACTTCGTCAAGCCCTGGTTCGCTAAAACCTGCCAGCGTGCATGCGCCGCTGCCTACGATGCCTCTCGTGCACCCTAAACCCTAAACCCTACAGGCTGCGCCCAAGCATTCCCGCCATGGCTGTTGCTGCGCTTCATGCATGGGTGCCTGCTGCCTCACTGTGGGAACCTTGAAAGCAGACGCCATCAGGCCCCGCTCCACGAATGCATTGCAGGTACTCATCTGAGGCAGCGCTCGAGCTGCTGGGCATCTCCTTTCAGGCACGCTCGGTTCAGTCGACTCCGTATCTGGAAGCTGCTGCTCGACTGAAACCGTAGCCTCTGATGAGCACTGCGAAGCTGATGCGCCGCTGCTGGTGCCCGGCTTGTTAGCACACTTGCTCGGGCAGCGCAGCCCTGGCGACTGTGCTGGGCGGAGGTGAAACATCAGCGTGCATCAAACACCACGAACACACTTCGGCGGGAGACGTCGATGAAGTCGCTGTTATTGAGAAACATCCCAATAACTCCTGGCGCAGCACAATTGTGACATGCAACTTCCATGGCGCGTAGTTCCTTGCGCAGCTGCTCAGAAGGTGGTCGGATGGCACCCGGGATCAAGCACATGCTACAATCAGACACCAGGCGGCATCATGAGAAGAAGAAGAAGAAGAAGAAGAAGAAGAAGAAGAAGAAGAAGAAGAAGAAGAAGAAGAAGAAGAAGAAGAAGAAGAAGAAGAAGAAGAAGAATAATAATAATAAAGTTTTCCATGTCTGCAGGAGCCGGCGCAGCTGATGCGGCGGCAGTACGAGCTTCGAGGTTTCGCGGCCCAGGGGGCTACCGGCGCTGCGAGATTCCTTCGCAAAACAATTTTTCTTTCTGCTGATGTGGCGCGTTCTTGATCTCAGGAGTCGGCGCAGCTGATGCGGCGGCAATATGACGCCGCGCGGTTCGAGATGTCGCGGCCCGCCGGGCGCTCGGCATTGAGGCGCGCTATAAAAGAAGGGGCGCAGCCGCTGGACCCCGACTGGCTGCAGGAGCGCATCACGTCGCCCTTAGGTGGGCACACCTGCAGAGTCAAAGAGTGCGTGTTGTAGTGCAGGTAATGTAGTACAGATACTGTAGTGCAGGTTCCCTGCACTGCCATCTGGTGCTGCCCTCAAGCGTCAGAATCGTCCGCGCTTGCAGCTCTGCAGCGGAGGGAGTTGTGCGAATGCAAAACTGCAAAGTTTGGGAGATGCAATTCTAAAACTTACGTGTTTCTGCACTGTTTGCACTGTTCCTACCCGCAGCCAGGGTGCAGCAGACGCTGGCGGCGGAGACGGTGGTCTGGCGCAGCGGCATTCTCGTCATGCCCGACGCCGTACACCACGTGAGCATCTTCTGGTTGTGTTAAATGTTGGAATCGGATCCAGGCTACGTGCACAGTTGCAACACAGCGGGATTCAAAGCTGCCCGGCAGCTCCGTTTGCATTTCGTAGGCAACAGGACGTGGCCGATGCATTTTCTGAAGTGCGTGACTTCACCACTTTACGGCATAGACTGCGCACGAATTAATGCAGCATGGCGCCACCCAGCTCTTTCAGGTGTCTGCTGTTGGCAGCGTTTGATGGGGGATGAGCATGGTGTGCTGCACCTGCGGGTTCAGGGCTGCCTGAGGCTTTTCAGGGCTCACGAAAGCAGCGCGCCGCAGGCGGCACCTCCATAAGGTAATTCGTCTCTGTCCGCTTCGAGGTGCGATTGCTGGAGGCAGCGCTAGTCCGCAGGCAGCCACGCGGCCATGGAGCGGGATGCTGCAGGCCTTGCGAAAAATTCTTTGAATTTATTTACTTGATTCATTCTTCGTAGAAGGAATTTTATTTTAATTTAGTTAATTTAATAATTTAACTTCAGTTAATTTTAGGTAATTTAGTAATTTAATTTTAGGGCACGTCCAACTATCAATCGTAGGCTGCTTCTGAGTGGCATGCAATGCTGAAACTGCCGCTGCTGGAGGTAGCGCTGGTGCTGGGGGACGAGCTGGCGACCATGAAGCGGGTGCCGGATGCCGGATTTTGTAGGAAAGCATCCTACAAAATCCGACGATGACACCGCATCTGTGCTGCGTCCCTGCAGCTGCTGGAAGCAGCGCTGGTGCTGGTGGACAAGCTGGCAGCGATGGAGCAGGTGCTGAACGCGAAACCAATCATCGCCGGCCGCTACTCCGCCGCGCCATGGACGCACTTCATGCTGCCGCTCGCCGCCCCCTTTGGGTGTGCACATTACGTGAAATGCACGACGAGCCGATTGAACGGAACAACGGCTGCCCTTTGATGTGGACTCCCTGCCTGTGTTTGACCCAAAAAAAATGTTTTTTCGCTGTGCACACACAGCGTCAAGCCACATCACAACCATGTCTCTGCACTTTCTGTGCAGCGACTGCCATTCCCAGCCTTGTGCATGTGCCTGCAGGCGCATGTACGAGGCGGTGGGCCGGCTGGGGGATGTCACCGGGTGCTTTCTGCGGCGCCAGGGCGGCGCGACGGCGGACGACGTGCGTGCCGCCATCGCGGGGCTGGAGGACGCCAGGTGCGATGCTTTCTCCAGCCGCGTCCAGACGGAGCTGACGTCTCAGATGATGTTTCAATACAGGGGGGCTCTTCGCACGCAAGCTGCTCTGCCACCAGTCGATGACGTACATGCCGCCATTGCGGACCTGTGGACGCCGGGTCAAGTGTCGTTTGGACTTATGAGACAACGATAGGGCCTGAGAGGATGCGAATCTTCTCTACACGCCTCCGCCGATTTGTGCGCCGCCAGGCCAGCTCATGGAACGCCAGGTGCATTGAGGTATTGTCAGGACCATCCCGAACTGTCAGTGGGTACTGGAAAGTCCGTGTGCGACGCGCATGATGCACTATAGCTGCCGCAGCCGAGGCGCGCTTCGGAAACATTGCTGGTTCTGCATGCTGCCACCGTTGTAGGCGAAGTCTTCATCGGCTGCGACAGCTATAGTGCATTATGCGCGATGTTGCCGCTGCTTGACAGGCTGCATATGACGTATCCGCTGCACCCTGCACCATGCAGACACACTGACACAGCTACCAAGGGTGCATACAAACACATAACGAGCATCCTTTTGCAAGGGTTTTGCAACCCAGGCGCTGGCTCAACCGTGGCGGATCCACAGGCCAGGAAGTCCATTCTAGCTCAGCAGTTCTGCTTTCGCTCGGGGTCTGGATCTCCTCCACTGTCAACGTGCACCATGCTTTGCTCAGAATGGTGGTGAGGCAGCGGCAGCGGGAGGTGATGCGCGGCTTCTTCACCCTGGTGCGCATCACCTCCATGCCCGACCTGCAAAAGGCCGGCAGTGGCGGCGGCTCCAGCGGCGGCAACGGCGGCGCCGCCAATGGCGACGGCGGCAGCCATCCAGCGTCTGCAGACGCGCTGGGCTCTGGCGTCGACGCCGCGGGCTGCGCCGCAGACGACTCCTCACCTGCGGTTTTTGCCGGCAACGCAGACAGCATGGCAGCGGCGGCGCAGCATGGCGGCGGCAGCGGCAGCGCCTCATGGCAGCAGCCGACGCTGGGCCACCTGAGCGCTGCCGCTGCCGTCGCCGCAGTGGCCACCGGCTGGCGCAGCAGCAGCACCTCTGGCGGCAGCAGCCACAGGAACGCTGCGGGCTTTTCGGCGGGCAGCGACACGCCCGCAGCGACCGCAGCAGGAAGCGGCAGCGCCCAGCCGAGGCCGGAACCGCAGCCCCCGATGACAACAGATCAGCCAGCGGCGGTGGCGCCCCAGCGGCTGCACCATTCGCACGTGCACTTTGCGGATCCTAACCTGCAGGACAGCGTCACACGCGGTGCAGCGGATCCCGGGGCCACTGCCGCAGCGGTCGCCGCTGTCGGAGGTGACATCGATGCGGGCGCGGGCCGGGGTGCCAGGCAGCCTGCGCCGCACCGTTGCAGCGGCAGCGGCAGCGGCAGCGGCTCGCTGCCGCGGCCAAAGTCCCTGCCGGCAACGCTCTTGGCGTTGGCTTCGGCAGGGGATGGGGGCGGGGGTGGTAGACACAGCGGCGGCGTCAGCGCGGCGGCCGCGCGGCGGGAGCTGGCGGGCCGCACGCCGGACGACCACATGCGTTTCAGCAGCTTCAGCTTTGCGCTGACGGAGCAGGTGTGTGCGTGTTAGAGCTACGGAAGGCAGCGTATCGTTCGACAGATTGGCAGCGGCATTGTTGCATGCACTGCATGCTGTTGGCGTGTGGTATCATTGCGCATGCTTTCGTCGATGCTCATTGCCGGCGTTCATGCCTGTACAGATCGACAAGCTCACGCTGATGGCGCGGCTGGCGCTGGACCATGAGGCGGAGATACTGCGTCGGCGGCACTGGCCATGACGTCACCGGCGATCAACATTGGAATGTACTGACGGATTGGTGTCCAAGGCCGGTTGCAGCAACAAACCTGCACCAAAACTTCAGGTCAAATGATGAACCATCGACGTGAACTAGCATCGAGGGGGTTTCCGAGAAATTTAGAGCAATTCTGCGGAAATACCAAGCAGCAGCAGCAGCATCGTCGGATATGCAGATGGGAGCGAATGCCAATGGCCTTACGTGCGGCAGCGTGCCATAGATAGAGCGGCATAGGATTTGTGCTAGGGTTTCAATGTAGGGTTCAGTGGCTGTAGTCGCAGCAGGTTCCAGGTAGGACACATGGCATATGAACACTTCTTCAGCACACATCGTGTGTTTGGGCAGGCATAGCTCTAGGCGCAGTTGGTCTTGTAGATTACGTATAGCGCCCGCCAGTGGCACCGCCAGATTCAATTGCATCAGCATCAGAAGTCATTGGCGCAACCTTGCCTCCGTGAGAGCAGCTCCGTCATCTGTGCGATTGTTTCATGCCCATAGCTTGCAAACGAGGTCACATCGTCACATTTGTCATCAGTCACCAGTCCCAGCAATGTCTGCTTCACTTGTGCAACGTCATAAGGGCATCAGCAATGCCTGATCATGGAGCAATATTGCTCCATGATCAGATATTGCTCCATGATATTCGCGCCATTAATGGCGCGAATATCATCGTTTGCGGGCTCACTCTCGGCTCATGCCAGGGAAGTTGGAGGTCCCGTCCTCTCTTTGTTTGCTCTGAGCATCATGCATTGTCAGCGGCCGCTGCTGCCCCACTTGTCGGCTGTCTCCAGCGCTAGCCGCGCCATCAGCGTCAGCTTGTCCACCTGCCGCGCATTGTGGCAACAGCCGTCAGCCCTGCATGTCCAGACTGGCTGTAGAGCGCAATTGCCCAATGAAAGCCATTGCACACATCGTGACAAGGTCATCGCCAATAAGTGTTAAGATTTTGCCGCACAAACGAAGCACAATTCCTTTTGGCCATTCAAGCCCAAGCCGAGCACCAGGGGAAGGCCAGCCAGAGAAGCACAACAGACAGGAAGCCGAAAGAACCACCTCTTCTGTGCACGCAAAGCTGAAGCTGCTGAAGCGCATGTGGTCGTCCGGCGTGCGGCCCGCCAGGCTGCGACTGCCCGCCAGCTGCTGCCGCTGCTGCTGAACGCGACCGCCGCTACTGCCGGTCAGCAGCGTTGGCGGCGGCTTCCCAGCGGCTCCCACATCGCCCGCGGCCCGCTCGGCTGCCAAGGCTTCGGCGGCGGCGGCGTTGCTACCGTAGCTGAGGATGACAGCGGCAGCTGCTGTCACAGCCGGCGCGGCCACCTGCTTGCGGCCCGATCGCTGCGCCGCGCTGCGCCGCCGGCGCAGCACCGCCGCAGCGGCGGTCGGGTAGATCGCCGCGGCGGCCGCCGCCGCCTCTGCCGCCTCGTCGTCGCCTTCGGCGCCGTCGGCGTCATTGTGCTTGCCGCCGTCCCCGCTGCTGCTGCTGCTGCTGGAGGCGGGGCCTGCGGCGGCGGCGGCGGAAGCCGCAGCAGGATGCACCAGGCTGTAGTACCTCCGCATCACTTCCTGCTGCTCCACCCGCGTCTCCAGCCTGCCAGTGCGCAAAGCAAACCACATTTGTGCGGAACGATGGTCCAACGAGATTGGCTCGAATGCTGCTGGACGCGTCGGCTGAAACTGCAAGCTCATCTGCTTAGAAGAACGACTGCAGTTCGTCGGATCGCTGTCAGATATTGTCCAGTATATCAATCCGCATACCTGATGTCCTCGAGCCCCTTGATAGCGGCGCGCACGTCGTCGGCTATCGCGCCGCCGCGCCGCCGCAGGAAGGAACCCGTGGCTTCCCCCAGCCGCCGCACTGCCTCGTAATGCTGACTGTGGGCCAAGGGAGCTGGGCATTTGCTAGGGCTTTCACACAAGCTGAGGCAAGGTGCCTGCTTGCCTGGGAGTCTGCTGCTGTTGCAGCGCCGTGCCCAGCTCGTTCATGCTGGTCCAAAACCAGCCCGCAGCGCCTGGCACAACATCAGGAGCTAGCAATCGGCGCGGCGGTTCTTTTCGATGTCATGAAGTCTGGTGTTTCTCGGGGAAACACGTAGCCATGAACAGAGTAGATTCAGGGGGCAGCACCTGAACACATGCGCCAGCGGCAGCATGTAGTGGTCCCAGGGCACAGCGGAGTAGCGGCCCGCGATGATGGGCTTGGCGGCGAGAACCAGGTCCATCGCCGCCAGCTTGTCCAGCAGCACCAGCGCCGCCTCCAGCAGCTGCGCGTTTTGGAAGGATTGAGGTATCTGGTGACGGTTTGTCGAAAATTTTGCGAGGGTTTTGGCGTCAGCACTGAGTCTATGGCGGCGCGCTTGTGTGCCACCAGCGCCGCCTCCCGCAGCTTCACGCAGGAATCGTGCAGCATTGGAGTTGTCACAGCAGGACTTGGCCGCCGGGCATCTGATGCCATGGAACGCAAGCTTGCCGTGCTGCACCAGCGCTACCTCCAGCATCTGGAACGATTGAGAAAAACTGCATATTTCGGAGCAAGCTTGAATGTTCAATCGTCTGGAATTGGGGGTTTGCTTGCAGCCTGGTGTGTTTCGGCACCAAGACTGTGACCGCCTGAGCATGCCGAGGAGCACCCATGCCGGGGCTGCAGGAACAGGACAACAGAAGGGCGCTCATGATCTGAGCCAGGGTTTAGCGTTTAGAGCCAGGTCGGCTGATGCCAGCTTTTCGACCAACACCTGGAGGCAGCGTTCACTTGCAGGTTCCCCCACCCTGGGGGGCCCCATGGTATTTACAAGGCAGCAAAGAACGCAGGTGGCTAATGAGCCCACCTCGTGAATGGCGTCCGGCACGACGAGGATGCCGCGGCGCCAGACCACCGTCTCCGACGCCAGAATCTGCTGCACCTCCACTGCGGCAGGAGGGTGATGGCAAACTGTAAGCAAACAGCTGAAAGTGCACGGCGTCATGGCCAGGCGCTCCTGCTCCCCGACCGGACCTCCGGCCGAATTGGCTTTACCAGCTACGCGCTCATGTGTCAGCGGATCCATAGCTGGGTTCAGGATACGGCGATGTGCATCACAGTAAGAAAGCACGTGAGTCCAGCACTGCAAGCTGCGTTCCTGGCAGCCAAGTGCACCAGGCTGAGCTGCCTGCAGAGGGTTCGCCTTGTTGAGTAAGCTTCACTCTCACCCAGCGGCTGCGCGATACGCTGTTGCGGCAAAGGCCGGGTCTGCCGGCAATGCGCCGTCAGTGACCGCTACGCGCCAGGAAACTTTATACATTTGCTTTCTGGAGGATTCACTCAAGCGACCTTACCCAGGGGCCGAGCGATGCGCTCCTGCAGGAAGGCCGGGTCCGCCGGCGCCGCGCCTTCGGCCACCGCCGCCCGCAGCGCTGAGCGCCCTGCTGGCGCCGCCATTTCGAAGCGCGCCACGGCGTAATGCCGGCTGATGAGCAGCGCCGACTCCTGCCACACGATGCGAAACGCTTCAGAGCACTTGAGCAAGGCACTGTGTTCAGTGAGTGTGGGCCGGCGCCTGAAGGGTTTAGGGTTTACGGTAAGGCATGTCACTGCTGCAGGCTTGCAGACACTGAGTGCAAGAAAGAGTGCTGCGCCATGCGCACACACATTGCCCCATTTGCGTCGGAATACGACAAAGGCGGCGCGCCTGAAAGGCGGTGCCCAGCAGGTCCAGCGCGGCGTCGGCAGCGTACCTGTTGACGCACCAGACCCAGGAGTCGAAAATGAAACAAACAACCAAAATGAAGAAACTCAAGGCTCAGGGCAGCTAGTGTGGCATCCGCTTGCCCGATACGGCCATGAATCTGCCCACGCAGGTGTGTTTGGCGTGCGGCAGGATATTTGGTGTCAGGGTTTAAGAGGGGCGCACCAGGGCTTGACGAAGTTGAAGACCAGCACCGCGCCCATGGCCACGGCCACCACCGCCACCTGCGCATGGCATGGCCATGTTCAAGAGCCCGTCAGGTTTTACTACGAGGCTGGGCATGTGTTATCTGCGCTGTCGCTGCGCTATCTCACAGGTAGTTTTACTACTAATAGAAAAAAATCCGTGGCAGCCCCGGCCGCCCCGCGGGGCACAGCGAGCTGGGCTGCTCCTCCCTGTCCGACTGCACCGCTCTCAACACGAACGCCTGTGTTCCTCGACTGCAATCAGAGCTGCGCACCTGGGCGTAGAAGGGGTGGACGCTGCCGTGGTGGCGGCAGTTGACGGGCGAGTCGCAGGGCAAGTACTGGCACAGCACCAGGCCGTTGAACGTGACGGTCGTCAGGAACACTGCACACAACCAACGTTGGTTGCCTGTTTGAAAGCAGCAGCCTGATAGCTTCCCTCTCATAGCAGCTGCCGTCTTGTCGCGCCAGGGGGCAGCAAGCGATGCATCGTGGTGATGACCGAACGCAGACGGTTTTCGGAGACCCTAAACCCTAAACCTTAGAAAGGTTTTCGAAGACACACGACCAGACTGCGCACCTGCATACTTGTACTTGCTGAGCATGAAGAGGCAGACGCAAAAGTCGAACACCGCCAGCACGGCCGTCAGCAGGTAGGGGTTTGTCGCCGCGGTGGGGTGCGCCATGACGCCGACGGCAATCGCACCGCCGAGCGCGGTGGTGCTGACGCGGATGAAGCCCTTGCTCACCGTCGTCTCCACCTGCAACCAGAGATAGGTGCAGTCAGGCTGACGTCTGATGAAGCTGCAGCCCTGGAAACACTCAAATCCGCACAGCGCCGCGGTGCTGTCACAGGTGTTGACACAGTCAAAGGCCGCAATGACAGCCACTCCTCCCTGGTGCATAGGAACGTCTTATTGGTGCTTTTCCGTCTTTTCGCCCTGCCATCGTACGCTCCGCTCTACACATGTACAGTTATGCATTGCTTTCAAAGGGAAGCGGCATGCGCGGGAGGGGCCGGCTGGGAGAGGAGAAGCGGAGCGAACTGGGGCGTGTGCGCCAAGAAAGTGTGCGCGCCTTTTCGTTGAGCACGACGATGATGGTGAAGTACCTGCAGTCCAGAGATGCACATGCACACTAAGCTACATTTAGGGTTTAGGGTTTAGGGTTTTGAGGCTGCACAGGCGCCACTGTTGGCAGACACATGGTTGTCTCCTGAGACGTTTTCCTCAGCGGATAACTGTGCTACCTATCACCTTGACAACCAAGACACCGAAGGTGCTGACTGAGGAAAGCGGATCAACAAACCGGGGCAGCAGCGCCGCACCCGTACAGCAGGCGCCAGTCGCGCAGCGCGGCAAAATTGGCCTGCAGCGCCAGCAGCAGCACCAGCGCGCCGGCGGTGCTGAGGAAGAACTTCATGCCGAACTGCATGTGCCTGCATGCCATAAGGCGAGTATAGCGGTGGCGGTCTGTTACCATCGATCCCGTGTGGCCCTGCCAGAACGGGCTGCAGATGAGCAGCAATGCCTTTGCAGCTCAGACAAGTGCTTTGGCGTCAGGCTTGGTGCTTGGGCATGCACACGAAGCGCTTTTGCCCCCTCGACGCTCTGCCAATCATGCCGCGCCGGTTCAGGGCTGGTATCTACAGGCAAGGAGCAAAGCTGCCGTGGTGCGCGCCTGTCGTGCTTGGCACTCCGCCAGAACGCCGCAGGGTGCTGCACTGCCTCCGGCAGAGTGTGGCAGAACACCTCCCGCCAGCGGTGCCACGCGTGCGCCACCTGGGAACAAACAAGCAGAAATCTCGACACCGAGGTGAAACTGCTCGACTGTCCGATAGCACAAATGCTGTTGTCGAGCTACCAAACGGGGTTTATGTGAGAGATCGCAGACGGTTGAGCGTGTTACCAGCAGCTCGCTCGCCAGCAGCCGCAGCCAGGCCGCACTGCGACGCAGCCGCCGCCGCATCGGGGTGTCGGGCTGTGGCGTGTCGCCTTCCGCCGCCGAGCGGACCTGCCGCCGCTTCCGCTTCCGCTTCCCCGCCTTCTGCGCACAGCAGCGACTGCGGCTCGTATGCTGAATTGAGCAAAGAAGCTGCTGGTCAGGCATGAGCGTCTGGCAACTCCAGAGCACGTCCGAAATCGGCGAACGGAATGATCAGGCATTCCACGACACTTCACTGCAACCCCCTTAAACACTCAGGATTGCCACATGGACTCAACTGTGCCGTTGCAGGGTTTTGGAATGACAAGGCTTAGAGCGACGGCATCAGCCGTCACTAAGAGCAATCGTTCAATTGAATGCTGTGCAGGTTTCACCCGCCGCGGCTTGCCGCGCTGCACGCCATTTGACTCGGCCGGACGGGGCGCCTCAACGTCGCCATTGACAGCCTCTGGCGGAACCGCCACCGGGCCGTCTGCAGGAGTCTCGCTTGCAGCCTCTGCAGCATCGCAGTCAGTATGTCACCACATCGAGCGTCTCGGCTCGCAGCTTGGGCAACACTGCTGTAACGACAGCTGCCCAAAGCAACCCAAAGCAACCCGTGCCGGCAACGAGGTGCACCTCAGTTGCTGGTACAACTGCCAGCAGCACGGCAATGGTGCAGGGCAGTTTCCAAGACTGTCGACAGTGGCTGCAGGCATACGGATGCACTCTGCAAGCAAGGACGAGTGCCGACCGCCGCACGCAACGCACCTGAAGTCGCGTCGGCCTCGGGCGGCATGGGGTTCGCGGCGATGAGGCTGCAGATACCGACAGCGGCTTGGTGCGCCGAAACACTTGCTGATGAGAGTGGGCAAACGCCCTGTGACCTACCTGAAGTTGCGTCATCCTCGGAGGTCACGGATGGGACGGTGATGAGGCGGCTAGACTCGTCCTCGCTGGTGGACTGCTGCCCGGGATCCAGCGCCGAGGGGTGGCTGCGGCTGCGCTTGATGAACGTCGACATCGGCATGTTCTGCAGCGGCCTGCGCAGCACAGAAGAGTTCCCACGCATGGGCCAGCAGCACAACTTGCGAGCACAAGCACAATTCATGGCCAAGCATGCACGGCAGTGCGCTGATTGTATGCCGCCGGCGTGCAGCAGAATGTGGCTAGCTGAGAGTTCGTGTCTGGGTCCAGCGTTTTGACTGCAGTGGCAGAACATGCACCAGATGCTGACGCATATGCCCTGTATGCGATTTGAAGATCATTCACAAGTCACATGTGTCACCTGAGCGCCATGCCCTCGAGGCTATCGGTGGAGCGCATGACAGCCAGCAGCGGGTCGCCGCCGCCGCCGCCGTCGCCGCCGCCGCTGCCGTCGGACGCAAGGTCTTCACCGCTGGAAGACCCATTGTTCAACGGCGACACCACCCCGGCGTCACTGTCGCCGCCAGCGGCGGCGAAATCCGAAAGGAACTCCTCCGCCAGTCTGTCCGCCTCCTCCATCGCCTCCTCCATGGCATCTGAAAACCTGGCGATGCTGCCGCTGCTGATGCTGCTGCGGCCGGGGACGGTCTGCTCGGCGCCGCCGCTGTCGGCATCGCCGCCGCCGAAGTCGCCGGTGACAGTGGGGGCGTCGGTGGCGCGCTTGCCGCCGCCGCCGCTCGCTGCGACGCCCTCTGTGATGGTGGTTGGCCGCCGCACGCTGCCGAGGGCGCGGCTGCTGCGCCACTGCTCCGGCTGCGTTCCTCTCCCGCCGCCGCCGCTGGCGGAGCCGCCAGGGCCGCCGCCGCTGATGTCCCGGCGGCTGGCGCTTGGGCTGTGCACAGTGCCCCAGCTGGCGGCGCTGCCCACAGAGGGCGTCGGGCGGTAGGACGCGCCGAACGCCTCGAGCGCACCCCCCGCGGCGACTGCAACACGGAGTCACGGGACGAAAGGACTTGTGCGCAAGGATTCACCTATTTCACCCAATTCACCTAATTCACCTAATTCACCTAAAGCACAGCCCGATCGCCTAGCAGCTGGGCCGGTGCGCTCGCCTCGTGCATGTCAACTACACCAAAAGCGCTACTGAACGAGGAACAAGCTGCATTTCTGCAGTGCCTCCAGGAGCTATCACGCACTCGTGCTGGGCACACCTGAACGTGCGGGGGGGCGGGGTCGGCCGAGCGCCGTCGCGACGTCCCGCTCAAGCAGCGCCATGGCCTCCATGATGCCGCCCGCCAGCGCCGTGATGTAGAAGATGCCGCGCACCTGACACAGGGGCAAAGCAGTATAAGGCGGACGCAGGCTCCGCAGCCACGGACATGGTCCATTCTTGAGAGGCTAGCTGTGAGGTGGCATGCTGCCAGCAGATAAGAATTATTTCAACTTGATACAAAATATGTACATGTTCTGAAGTTGCTTAAATCGCAACGCCCTTGTTTGAAATAAGAAAGAAACCAGACGAAAGAAAAATTCGTCATCACCTCGAGCATGCGGCAGAGGCCAAGTGCACCAGAGCTGACGTCCCACACCACCGGCAAAGGCATCGACAAGTTGTGCCTCACTCTCGATTTGTTGTCCTGTGGTCTCAACTGTGGTCTCAACCTAAACCCTAAATCCACACCTCGGGCATGTGGCGGAAGGCGACGGCGCCGGCGCGTGCGTCCCAGGGCATGCCAGCTACGGAAGCCGCCAGCATGTCGTGCAGCGCGGCCGCGAGCTGTGCCTCCAGCGCCCCCCACGACTCGCCGATCAGGTTCAGCCGCTTGTTGCTCTGTAGAAGAGAGTGACTTTTTCACTTTATAGCATTACCCACAGCCAAAACGTTCCGGGTAGACCGCCGCCAGCGCGCCCTCAGGTTCAAAAAATAGTGATTTTTCAAACCGAAATCGTCTTCTTGTAAGGGCCTCATCCACCTGTTGCTCCGCGTGTGTCATTCGATTGTTTCAAAACCGGGCTGACGTGTCGTTTTGGAGCTTGCAGGTGGATCTTCTACGTATGTCGGGCTTGTGGAATTGTGCATTAGTGCACTCCACACTCTGCGCAAGACACATTCGAAAAGGAAGCTTTCAAAGGGCGGAAGCAGGCTCACTTTCTCCAGGTCCTGGAAGTCGCGGACGGCAGACGCAACTGTCGTGCAGGAGGCGGCGATCTGCGCAAAAATGGCGCGGAACGCCGGCATCGCCGCCAGGCTGGCCTGCCGCCGCAGCGCCGCCAGCCGCAGCAGCCGCCCTGCAATGCGGGAAGCACATTTCTGAGGCTCACACTCCAACAAGAAGCAGCCTAGCGTAATGCGGTGCGGAATGCGGGCATCGCCGCCAGGCTGGCCTGCCGCCGTAGCGCCGCCAGCCGCAGCAGCCGCCCTGCAATGCAGCAGACATTCGGGCATTTGGCGGGCTTGACTCTTCAGCCAGCAAGCTCGGGTACAGTTCAAGGTGCCGACCCTTGATTGGACACTACACTGACCTGCCGCCCTCACAGAGAGTTGTGACTCATATCAATGTCACACCATGTCACACCTCCAACTTCTAGGCATGGAGATGCGTTAATGATAAGGTTGATACTTAATCTCAGGGGTGGCGCTCTCCAGCACCGACTCGCAATACGCAACACGTCCAGCTGGACATGCTCAAACAGGGTAGTTGAATGTACGTGTTATACACGCCCTACATATAGTAGTTAAATATAGTAGTTAATTCAAGTGCATTTAATAGTAGTTAATAGTGTAAAGCTTACCTTCGAATGTGGCCCCCTCCAGAACCGACTCCAGACACGCGACACGCGTGAGCAGCGCGTCCAGCGAGTCCACCACCCGCACCCAGCCCCGCAGGCTGGACACCATGAGCAGCGGCGGCTCGAACGCCGCCAGCCGCGCCGCCGTGCGCGCCTGGCGCAGGCATGAGACTGTGTAGCCATGTGACGTCTGGAGCCACTAGCTCGAGCTGGATGCGGTTGACGTTGGTGTGGCATGACCCCATGTTGAGGCTGCCCCAGAATCTGGCCTGTATATATTTGGCAGTTTCGGTGTGCATCGTGTGCAGACGTCGACGCACATCGGATGTGCATGTCCACATGGATGATGGGGACATCTGTCGGGTGCGTCAGCAAGTCTGCAGCGCCTACCTGCAGCAGCGTGGGGCGCAGGTGTGATGCCCGTGGCATGTACGGCAGCCGCGCCGCTGCCAGTTCCCGCTGCCGCGCCGGGTCTGTCGCCGCGCGTATGCGGTCCCTGGAAGCGGGAACAGAACCCCAATGTTCGCAATTGCTCGCCAATGTCCTGCTAAACCCTGAACCCTAAACCCTTCCGGTGCCGCGGGTTTGTGGCCCTGATCCGGTCCCAATAAATCATATGCTGAATTTTGCTTTAGAACTATCCAAAAAATCCAACAACCTTAACGAATTACACGGAGACTGGCAAAAAGTATGGCTTCTTTTTATATTACTTCCAGCATTGGTGCATCAAAGTTTTCGAAAAGATTGATTCCATCAGCTCCAAGTTGCATCCTTGGTTTAAAAAGTTATGGACAGCCACACCAGACTCTGGACAAGGATCGTACGACCCGCCGCACTCCCAACAGATGCTGCTTGTGTCTTTTTGCGTTTGTAGCCCAATTTCGACAGACACGATATGAAGCTGGTCCCAGCGCAGAAGCAGGAACAGGCGGCAATGCTGACAGCGGATGTGGCAGGTGGCACTGTTGAGAACTATACAACAATATAGTATAGTATATAGAAAAGGCACCTGTCCACCCAGGGGTCAATATAATAGAAAAGGCACCTGTCCACCCAGGGGTCAATATACTCGTGACCGTGCGGCGCGTGCGGCAAAAGCGCTTCGCCGTCGCCGGGGAGAGCCCCGGCATCCTCGAACAGCGCGCCTGCGATGCAGATGTCAAAGGAAGACTCAACACCAGCAATGCCAGCATCCTTGTGTGAGCCTCGGTGCGTCGTAAGCATCTGCATCTGGTGGACGCACTGGCTTGGCCGATGAAAATCTGGCCCCAGGGCCAGCAGCGTCTCCGCCCCAGTGGCAGATCTTACATTTGCCATACCATCACCAACAAATCGCCAGACACAGCTGCTTTGCACGCTCTGGCTTGACCGGAGAGGGTGTGGCGCAGTACCAGCAGCGTCTCCGCCAGCGCATCGCTCAGATCCAGAGACGCCACCAACGGCAGATACTACATGACGATACCACCAACAAGAAGTTGTCAGAGACAGCTGTTTAGCACGCACTGGCTTGGCCGGTGACGCTGTGGCCGAGCGCCAGTAGTGTCTCCGCCAGCGCGCCGCTGAGGTCCATTGACGCCAGCTGCGGCAGCACCAGCGCCCCTGCGGCGATGTTCACGATGGACGAGCCGGCCGCCACCGCCAGCAGCTGCACAATCACCTGCGCGAAGTGATTGCAGCGGAACCAGTCAGCAAACAGGTCAGGACATCAGCTACGCCGCGACTGTAGAATGTTAGCAGGCTGCAATGCTGCAAAGGGCTGGCAGTACTGACGCCTTGCAGAGTTTTTGATTGCGGTCTCAAGCATGGACAGGTTCTGCAAGCCGGAACAGGGAGGGTGGGCATGGTTTGAAGGGCCAGGTACGGCAGGTCAGCGGAGCGCACGTCGGTCCACAGACGCTGCTGCGGATGCTCAAACTGGCCCAGGATCGCGCCGATGCCAAAGAAGATCTGCACAACGACCATGGATCCATCAGAGATGTGGTATGGAAACATCGCAACACGTGTGGCGTACCGGCAGCTTGCAGGGGCGCTGTTCAGATGGGACCTGCACATTGAACTTGTTGAGACGAGGTCTGCATGAGAGAACGAACCTGTATCACAACGCCCGCTTCCGCTGCCTCGTGGTCCGGCGCACCCCGCAGCACCGCGCAGATCGCGTGGCCGACGGCCACGGTGATGCAGGCGATCGTCGTGTAGGCGACTCCAGGTGCCCTCGCCAGGCCTAGCTGCGACACAAAGCGCGGCAAGACTTTCAGAGAGGGTCAGGTTTCATGTCCCAAGGCGTCTCCAACTTCTTCTCAGAGAGGGTCAGGTTTCATGTCCCAAGGCGTCTCCAACTTCTTTCTGTACAGACTGCGACTACAACAAGCTTTTCGACCCACCGCGGCTGGGGTCATGAGCAGGCCCGGCCAGGCGGAGCCCAAGATGGAGGCGGACCTGGCGGCTTCTGTTCCCTTGAAAGGAATCAGTAATACGGGTACTGGAAAGGCCTTTGTGACCCACCGCGGCGCCGGTCATGAGCAGGCGGAGCCCAGAATGGAAGCCGAGCCGGCGATGCGCCGGCAAGTCTTTTGTGCCTTACTGCAACAGGGGCAGATGCCGGACTCACCGCGGCGCCCGTCATGCGCAGGCCCGGCCAGGCGGAGCCCAGGATGGCGGCCGAGCCGGCAATGCGCCGGCAAGTCTTTTGTACCTTACTGCAACAGGGGCAGATGCCGGACTCACCGCGGCGCCCGTCATGAGCAGGCCCGGCCAGGCGGAGCCCAGGATGGAGGCCGAGCCGGCAATGCGCCCGCCCAGGGTGCTGTCAGGGTTGACCACGATGGCCGTCGCGCCGTAGAACAGGCTCATCAGGCACGCCTGCGCCCCCGGATCACATCATACCTAAATCAGCAGCAGAACGACTGCAAGCTGCGCAGTGTGCACTGGCACATTCGGGCCAGTAACAGGTATTACGATAGCTGTGCAGCGTGCGCAGCGCTCCTGCGCTTTTGTGCAACTGGGGCAAAGGGTGCCAGTCAAGCCGCCAGCTTGATGCCTGTAGCAAGAGGAGTGGACCCACCTGCTTGAAATTTAAAGAGCGCGCAAAGACGAAAAGGTTGATGACGCACTGGCCAGCAACAAACTGCGCCGCCGCCCGCACCGGCGGCGATCCCGTGGCCCTGCGCAGCCTGTGGGCAGAAACGGACACCAGCTGGGAATCGTCAAATATCAGGGCTTGTTACTTTCCCTTGGAGCAGTGCAGTGGATCCATGGCAGGTGACAGCGCGAATCCTGCATCGTCATGACCGCTGCTGCAACATGCCGAATCGCGGGCGCAAGCTTGGCGGACTGCCCAATAGCGGGCGTAATCTCGGCGGGCTGCGGCGCGCTGAATTCGTGCCTTGCATTGGACTGTAGCTACATTCTGAGCCTCCGAGGCGCACCTCTGCATGCGGTTGGGCCTCCAGGGAAAGCTCCTGGCGGGCTGCTGGGGCGTCAATTTATTCTCCTCTCCCAGCACCTGCCCGCCCTTTGGGGCCTGCGGCACTGCTCCGCCATTGCAGGGTTCTGGGCCCGGCGTGACGCTCGTTTGGTGCGGTGGCTGCGTGACGTTGGTGCACGGCTTGCTGCTCCCCGCCAGCATTGTCTCAGTGGGCACATGGCGGGACAGCGTTGCTGCGTCCGCTGGTGTGGCGGCCTGCGGCAGTCGTCCAGTGTCCAGCATTCTGTGCCCGTTCGCCTGTGACCATGGCAAGCTTGCAATTTAGGCCATGCAATTCACATCTTGTGAGGCATTGGTGCCTGCACACGCTGCCGCACTCTCCGGTCAGGGTTAGCGCAGAGCAATCACGGAGGCAAACCGACGAGTCTGGACTACAGTGGCCTTGCGTTCATGATAATCACACCTGCACTGCAGGCTCAGCCACGCCCGTTGGCTGCGGTATGTGCGGACTGTGACTGTCCTGCACCCGTGCTATGCATCGTGGTTTGCAACATTGGCTCTGGTCACAACCGACTGACGCGAGACGCGTTCGTGATCTCCTTCTGCGATTTCGCTTCCATTTCCGACCTCATCACAGTGCCATGGAGACTACCGATTGCGTTGCACAGCGATGTGGGCGGGCGTGTATGAGTCATCACCTCCGACACTAAGCGCCAAGATCAAAGCTGCTATAATGCCCAGACGTCACGTATATCAGTTGCATTGACATCTCCGAGCTATTTGCAGGTGCGAGGTTGCATACGTACGGTGCAGTCTGCGCGCTTCTTGGATGCGGAGGATTCAAGGTCGAGGAAATTATAGTATAAACCCCTGAGTGTCATCCAGCTTCCTGCTGTACGGTGAAGTACATGTGCATCCAAATTTACAATTGTATTGGTTTCTGCTCAGAACGAAGTCTCCTGGACAATTCTGGTTCCTACAGATCAAGCAGAATTCACCGATGGCAACACGAAGGACTAGCCGCTCACAGATCCGACAGCTCTACAAAAGATCAAGGTGTCGATGTCGCCATAAAACCGCTCCGCGAAAGAAATGGCACTCAGTTGTCACAAGTGCATTGTTGGAGCCTCCTGCTACACTGCACTGCAGCACCCAACGTCGCGGCAAGCTGCCCACCCAATTACTACAACATTGCAAGCCTGCGGCCATGCGAAGATGGCGACAGCGCCCTGCTGCGCCGCCGCTCCTGCTCGTCCGCCGCCGCATTTCTGGCTGCGCACACGTGCCCGCTCACTGCCTCCTCACAATGCTGCCTTTACACCTTGCCCAAGACTGTTGCGCGTCGGAACGCGTCACTCGAGTGTCTTTTCAATCCCACAGTCAGGCAGGCGGTCAGACCGCCTGTGGCTTTGCCCGCAGCAGTGGCAGCAGGGAGTCCTGGCGAAACACCACCCGCCGTCCCTGCCACAAGCCCGGCGGCGTGCCGCCGCCGCCGCTGGCCAAGCCGTCTGCCGCGCCTTCCACCGCCCGCCGCATGAGCCACAGGCTGACCAGCAGCAGCGCGACCATGCTCACATCCCGAAACCAACGCTGCCACAGCTGCTGCGCATAGGGACTGCCGCCCCAGGCTGCCGCCTTGCCGTTGTGCTGCGGCAGCGTGGTGTTTACCGCCAGCGGCGTCGGCGGCGACGCAGCGCCGCCTGCTGCGCCGGCCGCGGCCGGCTGGCTGCCATTGACGGCGGCCTCAGCTGCCGCCGCCACCGCCGGCGCCGCCATGCCGTCGCCGCTGCCATCGCCGGGCCCCTGCCGCAGCGCCTCCTGGATGCTGTCCGTGTACGTGCTGTACGTCTCCTGCATGCCCTGCGCGGTGAGGCGGCACAACCACCATCATTGGGGCCCCGTGACACATTCCAAAGACAGGCTGGCCACAGCAGACACCGTCGATGAGGAAGCAAGCACAATGCCGGACACATCCACCCGACAGCATTCGCCAGTGTACATGCGCATTCCTGGGCATCTGCCCCGAGGTTCGTCTGGCTGCCATCTGCGTCGATAGTACGCGAGCACCACATATTGCTCATGCTCGTGGAGCCTGAGCTACTCGCCTTTGTGGCGCTGCTTTTGATGATGCCGCCGATGCCCAGCACGCGCTTTGTGAACTTCACCTCCGCCGTCACGCGCAGGCGGCAGCCGCCCGCGCCCCGCGCCTGCGCCAGGAACTGGATGTCCTGGTAGAAGCTGCTGCCGTAAGGCACCTGCAGTGTGGACACGTCCGCCTCAACCGCGCCTTCAACTGCGTCAGCGACACAGCAAAACACGCTCTGTGCTGTTTCTGCTTTCGTGCGTGAACCCATCTCACAACCTAGAACGCAGGCCGAAGCCTTGCTACCACAAGCACTGCGAGTTGGCTTTGGGCATGCGACACCATAAATGTGAGCTCGGTATTCGGACATTCGCATGAGCGCACATTGGGCGTCGTCGCAGTCATGGACACGTAGAAGCCGTCCGCGCTGCGTGCCTCCAGAAGGTACTCCTCTATGCACTCGGCCTCTTTGGGGCCAAAGCTGCTGCCCTTCACCGGCGTCGTGAAGCAGATGCGCCGGGTGATGCGTCCGTCTGCCGTGACACAACACGCTCACTGTTTTGCCGGTATGCGCATTTGCCGCGCCGTGAGCAGCTCAGAGAGAGCATCGATGCTGGCGGTCCACTGGCGCCACAGCACGGAGAACTCAACAAGACGCAGCGCTGGTTTGGTGCATGAGCGCTGCCTCGAGCCGCGTGCATGCCGCAGGCAGCAGTGAGTACCTGGGAGTTCGGCCCACTCGCCGACGGAGACGTCCCAGTACCGATGCCTCGAGTGCTGCGCCTTGATAAAGACGGCGTCCGGCCCCATGACGATGCGAAAGAGCTGCTGGACGCTGCACTGGATGTCCGCATCGAACAGCAGCAGCGGCAGCGGCTCCGGCGGCTGTGAGCCGGGCGACGGCACCAGCGACGGCTCCAGACCCAGAGCATCAAGGCTGTCTGTCGCTGGCACCGCGCCATCTGGCAAAGCCTGCAGGGCATGGACGTGACGTGAAGTCGGTGCTGACGTGCAGCTGTGCGCCAGGCAGCCCCTTCGGCTTCGCAGCCCCACACGTCTTCTCAGCTTGCATATGTTGCACCATTCCGTGCCACTGCACCTGTGACCGCGGCTGATCATGACAGGTGCTGACGGAGAACGTCCAAACTCTCGACAGACAGGTCGCGTTGTTTGATCACCTGTGGCCGCACTGTGCGGGCTGCTGGGCTGCGCTGCGCCCTTCGAAACAGCTTGCGTCCAAGGAACAGTCCTGCTGCCACCGCTGGCACCACCAACGCGGCCACGGTCAGCAGGTCAGACCGTCCCTGCAGCCTGGCCACGCGTCGCCTTGCCGGCTGCCGCGCCAGCGGCAATGCACGCTCGCATGGCGCCGCGGATCCCCGTGTTGGTTGCAGCGTAGTCATGGCGATTCTGTGAATTGCTGTGGCAGGTGTGCACTGCATTGTTGTGCATTGCGTCCTTGGACTGGCACGATCAACGCGTGTGAACGATAAGTCCCCTAAAGTTCGCCAGCTTTGACAGCACTTGCTTGCCTGAGCTTTTCATAGGCGCACTATCCGCTGCTGACAGATTCATCGTTTTAGTGCCAAACCTAGATATTAGACGTTGTCTGTGATAGCTCAGCATCCGCCCCGCATCACCCGCGGGCAGACCGCCGAGTCGAATTCAGGCAGCCAGGGAGCAAACATGAAGCGCAAAGCCAAGGAGGCGCCTGCCGATGCAGCTGACGTCCCGGTGAGCTTCCATTCATTGATCACAGCCACACGACTTCGATGCGCCATCCGGGCTGCGCTCATGCATCAAGCACTTCGAACAGCTTCTGGAATGCCTGCAGCCTTGCAGTCCTGCTCCTTGGGTGGGTTATCTGTTTTCAGTTTCGCACTAATGCAAAGGTATCAATACGCTCATGCATCAGACCAGCTTTTGCCGCTCGGTGTTCACTTGCAGCCGCCAGCGGGGGCGGCGCTCATAGCAGGCGGCTGCGAAAGTGGCTGCAGCATCAGCACTACTGCCGCAAACTTTCGTAGAGTGCCAGATCGCACAGTTTTACGCGGAAATGTATCAACGGAGGACCTCAGCCTCGGCAACCGCGGCAGTACTCGAGGCGTCGGGTTCTTCAGCGCTCCAAAGCAACGCCGGTGCCGATCGGTGCTGCCAATTAGTCCGGCCTACAGCACGTGCAAAAGCGAAGTTACTGTTGCGCAGGTGGTGAGCCCGCCGGCGACGGAGGAGGAGGACGGCAGCAGCAAAGAGGCGTCCGTTGGGCGGTCGGCGTCGGGACGCCTCGCCGCCGGCCGGCCGCGTGCGGCGCTGCCGGCGCCCGGAGACGAGGCGGCAGCGCAGGATGCCGGCGGCGGCGGCGGTCGGAAGCGGCGAAACACGCGACGGAAAGGTGGGTGACAGCATTGCTTGGCCAGCATATAAAAGGTTGCCCGCCGGTAGCCGAAGGGCTAGCGTGGTGCTGAATCAAAGCTGCTGACACTTGCCTGTCAGCTTACAACACCCTTTGCCCTCCGCCCAACGTGAATAGCATGGCGGTGCCGAAGACGGGGTTCGCTGGGGGCGCGGAAGCGAGCTGAACCTGTCAGCCTAAAGTCTATCTCACAGCTCCAAGGCGATCTGCATCTGTGCAGAGAACGGAGCAGCAGGTCCGGAGGCGGACGCCGCATCGAGCGCGGACCCAGATGAAGAACAAAACCCTCCCTGCTGACTCGGCTGTGACTATCCGCAGGAAACGGCACAGCGGAGCAGGAGGCAGACGCCCCCGCGGGCGAGCATGTTAGGTTGAGTCGCATGTTAGGTTTGACTTCAACCCAAACTCCCACTCAATACCGTGCAGAGAATGGCACGGGAGGGCTGGAGGCGGACGCCGCAGCAGGCGCTGACGCAGGCATGTCGCCGTCGCCCTGGCAGCCCGGGGACGGTGCTGAGCCCGACATCGGCAGCGAGCGTGACATCTCCCGCCTGGGCGAGTCCGTCGTCAAGGTGGGGCTATTCACATAGATCTAGTGATATTCGTCGTTGTAGAATCGGATCAGCAGCAAGCGCAACGTCTCCCGCCTCGGCGAGTCCGTCGTCAGGGTGTGCCCTGCCAAGAGTGGACCATCATGACTCATATTGTAGTCGGTGCATTACGACCTGCATCCGAACCATCGTGAGGTGGCGGGGTCCGCGTCCTGCCAGGGCTTTGCGCCAGACTGATCTCCCAGTCCATGCTTTTCTGTCTGTCGCACACTGGTCTCGAAGCAGCTGGGGTGGCTCAGACGTGGATGGTGGCCTCTGGCATGGGCTCTCAGGGTTTTGCACCTAATCATTTGACAGAGCAAATTATTGGATTGCCCGACAGGCCTGGCCACTGTTGCATCTGCAGGGAGCTGTTTCCGCTCACAACGCCTTTCAAATTCCATGTGAAGGTCTCCACAGCCGATTCACAGCCGATCACGATCTCGCCTAAACCCTATACCCTAAACCCCTGCAGGTGTTCTGCGTGCACAGCGAGCCCAACTACAGCCTGCCGTGGACGCGCAAGCGGCAGTTCAGCAGCACCGGGTCCGGCTTCCTGCTTCCCGACCGCCGCATCCTCACCAACGCGCACTGCGTGGACCACCACTCCCAGGCGTGCCATGGTGTTTGCTGACAGACAGTTCAGAGCCCAGTTTTGCGTCCTGGCATATGCAACTGCGAGAAATTGCACAGGATTGATATGCCTGGTGAGCGGGGGCTGCAAGTGCACGGGAATTTTTTCCGCCAGGATGCTCTGCCAGGATGCCAGCAATAGGCGGCTCGTCAGATTGAGGTTTCCGCACCGCAGGTGAAGGTGCGGCGGCGCGGCTCCGACACCAAGTTCGTGGCCACGGTCCTGGCGATCGGCACGGAGTGCGACATCGCGATGCTGACGGTGAAGGACGACACCTTCTGGCAGGGTGTGGAGCCCGTGCGCTTTGGCACGCTGCCGCACCTGCAGGACAGCATCCTCGTCATCGGGTGCGTATGTGGGGCCAGTCTCCTCAAGAATCTAGCCTTCTTCAAGAACAAATGAAACCCCTTCTGGCAGGGCGTGCAGCCTGTGCGTTTGGCACCGCTGCCGCACCTGCAGGACGGCATCCTCGTCATCGGGTGCGTATGTGGGGCCAGTCTCCTCAACAGACGAGTCCTTTCAGAAGGAGAAAGCACACCCTCTCTGGCAGGGCGTGCAGCCTTGGCATGCTGCCGCAACTTACTTTTTTTGTTTGGTTGTTGCCAAGCCCTCCTGGTGCATTAACAGAAGACGGCGTATCTGCTTTTTGCAGGGTTTAGGGTTTAGGATTTGCAGGCCAGGCTGCACAGCCACGTTGTCAGCTCCGTGATACATATACGCCAGCAGAAAGGCAAGGTCCTGCCACGCACCGACCTCGCCCTGTGTTATCTCAATCACCCCCCACAATGCTTGGGCCGCAGGTACCCGATCGGCGGCGACAGCCAGAGCGTGACCAGCGGCGTCGTCAGCCGCATCGAGGTCACCTCCTACGTGCACGGCTCCACAGAACTGCTCGGCATGCAGATCGACGCGGCTATCAACAGTGCGCCGCCTTGCCTTGGCCTCTCCGTCCGCGCTCTTCCCAGCAATGCCCAAATCACAGTCATGCCTGCTGCGTCCCGAATTATCAAAGTCACTCCCCACCGCGTGCTTGGCAATGCCAGGACAGGCTGGATTCGCGGTGGTTTGTCTGGTAAAGGAAACTGCAAGGGCTGCTGCAAAAGGTTGCATGGGAGCTGACAGGTCAGGCATGCGTGTCTCATGTGACGTAGTCTGAACTGTCTGCTGCTGGCGGCACACAGGCGGCAACAGCGGCGGGCCGGCCTTCAACCATAAGGGGGAGTGCGTCGGCATCGCCTTTCAGAGTTTGAAGAATGACGAGGCCGAGAACATAGGTGCGTTATGTCAAATTGAGCAGGCTGGTCCAGACAGGTTTGAAATTTTTTGGAAGTGGAATTCCAAAATCGAATCAAATCAATGATTGACCTTTTCAAATCAATAATTCGATCCATCCAGTCCTATGATATATTTTTTCCAACACTGTGTTATCTGGTCGAGGCTTCCCTGGTTTTTTCCAGGGCTTGAATGCTTCACATAACCACTTGGATTTGACCTGCCATCCGTGCAGTAGCGTTCTTCATCCACAAGCCGCGCCATGCTCTACCAGCACATTGCTCTTCCACTGCACTCTTAATTCCACCGAAAGAGAAACTGACTGTCGAATCCGCAGGCTACGTCATACCGCCGCCGGTGATCCACCACTTCATCGACGACTTCACGGCGAACGGCCGCTACACCGGCTTCCCCGCGCTGGGCATCGAGTGGCAGAAGCTAGAGTCCCCCGCGCTGCAGAAGGCGCTGGGGATGAAGACGGGGCAGAAGGGCGTGCTCGTCAGGTGCGGCCCTAGGCAAAAACACATCTGATAATTTTTTATTTTTTTTTAAAGTCAGGGCAGGCGCCCTTGTCCAGGTGTGGCCTTGGGCTAATGCTCCAGTTCCTGCGTATCCTCAATCTGGCGCACCTACCCTGTATATTTCTGAGCAGACTCCCAGCTGCGGCATGGAGAGTGCATGCGGCCAATGATGCTGTCCGGCAGGACTGTTGTCTAGAGGTCGGCCCTCCTCACAATAATCTGGCTGAACCTGCGTCGGACTCCACTGTCTGTGGACGGCAAAGCAACAGGTCCGACCCCTGTTGCGGCAGGCGGGTGCAGCTGACAGAGTCCCGGCTCGCCAGATGCTGTCTTGGATTTAGGGTTTAGGGTTTTTCCGACCCCGTCAGCAGGCTCCTGCGCAAGATCCAGACAGTTTGATGAGCATTTTGCACATTCATAGTATGGTGATAATCTTGATCAATTTGCAGGCGGGTGCAGCCGACGTGGCTGACCAGCAAGCTGCTGCGCAAGGCGCAAGGGACGTCCTGCTGCAGTTTGACGGCAACAGAATCGCAAAGAAACAAAAGGAAAAGTAATTTCAAGCGACTCAATGTTTTCACTTTCCTCTCACAGGCGGGTGGAGCCGACGTGCCCCACCAGCAAGCTGCTGCGCAAGGGCGACATCCTGCTGCAGTTTGACGACACCGAGATTGGTGTCGATGGCACCGTCGCCTTCCGTTCAGGGGAAAGAATAAATTTCAGCTACCTCATCTCGGAGAAGCAGAACAACGATAAGGTGCGAATCTGGAAGTCTCCAAACGCAGTGTGCTCCGTGCTCAATGAGGTGGCAGGCGAGCAAAGCTCATGGGCACGATTGCCGCACTAGCATGTCAACATGCACTTGACACTAGGTCATGAATGAAGAATGTACTGCGCTGCAAGCGGCGCCGAAACTACTGCGGGGCGGCCAGGTGTGTGATCATTACACGAAGCACTGTCCATACTTGTGTTTCATCAATTGTAGCGAATCTCTTTGCGCAGGCGGTGCTGAAGATCCTGCGGGGCGGCAAGGTGTCCAAGGTCACGCTACAGCTGAAGGGGCCGCACCGCATGATCCCTTCCCACATCAAGTGAGTGTCTGACCGCGCCACTCCTACCTGCCGCAATGTGAAGTGAATCACTGCAGCTCATACCGGCGCCTCGTGGCACGCCCAGCTGCTGGCGCCTGCCCTGTTGTTTAGTCCCCTGGTAGTGCTGCACTGCCGCATGAGCCGGGCTGACCTCTGGCTGAGGCAGCAGCCAGACCATGAACGCAGCCAACTTTGTCCTCAGTGAGAGACAACGGCTTGCAGCACTGTTGCCAGACTTGCAAGGTGCAGACGTTGTAGCTGCTCGTGTTTGGAAAGAGCCTGTCCACAGTCCCTCCATGAGCCTGCTCGCAATCTCCGTCTGCGCTGCGTTTGGCTGCATCTACCTCTTCGTTGGCGATGGAAGGGTTGCGTTCAAACTGTGCCCATCGCAAGTTCATCGGGCGCCAGACAGACTGGTTGCCAAGCATTCTTCGCGCTGGCTCGCTTCTGGAGCCGGCCACGCTCCATACAATTTTCCCAGTCCGACTGCGCTCACGTCTGCTGGGCAACTGCAGGGGCGCGGCCTGAGACACTACATCTACGCAAGGCTGGTGTTTCCCGCTCGTCGGCGCGGTATATGATTCGGCGGGTTTCAATTCCGTGTAATCGCAGCTTTGTTACGCAAACTGCAGGGGCGCGGCGCCGAGCTACTACGTATATGCGGGGCTGGTCTTCACGCCCGTCACGGTGCCCTATCTCAAGTCCGAGTACGGCAAGGTCCGTTACACCTTCCACCATGCTGTCTGACGACAAACTTTCGCATGCCCTGCTGCGTGTGCGTTTTGCTGGATGTGCTCGTTTGCAGTCTTCTATTTGCTACATGACTGCCGTACGCATCATTTGGCTGCGTCTTGCAGTGCTGACGCGGTGGCCCTCCCTGCTGCTGCAGGAGTTCGAGTTCGACTCGCCGGTGAAGATCCTGGACAAGCTGCTGCACTCGATGTGCGGCTCTGCCGCCCCTGACGCTGGCTGCCTCCTGTCTCCGGACGAATCACTTGGGTTCAGGGTTTAGGGCCGCGTTGTCTGCCGGCGGCGCCTCCGCGATTTGCACGCTCAGCATCTATGCGCATGGAGCAGGAAGTCGCCACTGAAGGCTGCCAGATGTCCGTGCCCCGCAACCAGCCCGCAACTGTTTCACGAAGGCTTGTCGGCGCGTCCTCCGCTGCCGTGCTGGCAGGGCGGAGCCGCCGAGCAAGCAGGCCGCGGTGGCCGGTTGCGCTGTGCCGACAGGTCTGCGTGTTCAAGGCCGTCTCATTCCGTCTTTTGACACTACAGGGCGGAGTCGCACAGCCAGCAGGTGGTGGTGGTGGGCCAAGTGCTGGCGTCCGAGATCAACATCGGCTTCGAGGACATAGTCAACACGCAGGCACGAAAAACAAAGTTACACCGCTCGTGCGTCTGGATGGCAAGTTCGATCCTCAGCGCCCGCGCACGATGCTTTGACGTAGTGCGGACGAGGCGGCGCCGCCCTGCAGACGCCGCCGGTACCGTGCGGACTGCAGATGTGTATTGTGCTATGGGTTTATGCTAAACCCTAAACACTATGGAACACGGAGGCCAGACACTCGTCATCGGAGAGCTCAGGTGGTAGGCAAATTACATCCATTAAAACTTAAATTGCAACAACAATTGTAAAAGCTACAAAATTAATTCAAAAACAACACCCGGTTGTTGGAAAATTTTACTTTTTTTGAAAAAATATGAATCTGCACGGCTGCTGCGGAGGTCACAGAGGGCATCCATCAAAGTGCAGTTTTTGCTCATCACGCCCAGTGCCTAAGGTTCATTGTCTGTCCCCTGGCACAGATCCTGCGCATCAACGACGCGCCGGTGAGCAACCTGCGGGATGTGGTCGCCGCCATCGACGGCTTCAAGTCAGACTTTATCCGCCTGGACCTGGAGTACGACCAGGTGCCGTACATTTGACTAAAGCATTTGTCTGAAACATCCTGTTTCAAGTCCACATTGCCGCCATCGACGGTTGCCAGTCCGAGTTCATCCAGTGAAGATATTTATTGAACATATTTATTGAAAATAATTACGTGCCAACTTTTTCAAATGTGGCTTGGCGCCGTAGACGGCTGCACGACTGATCTCATCCGCATGGAGACAATCATTACGATCGAGTGGAATCTCAGACGTTGGTCTAAGGTTTGGACCAGCACCAGCCCGACGCTGTGTCTTCAGTTGCACTCTGACAGCTCGGCACTTCCATGTTTTGTCGTGTGCAGCTGGTGATCCTGGACACCCAGGCGGGCCGCGGGGCGACGCTGGACACACCAAGATCACAGACACGTTATCCAAACTGTCCAAAACCCGACCCACCCCCTCCCATATGCGCAGCTGGTCATCCTGGACACCAAGGCGGGCCGCGAGGCGACGCCGGCGATCCTGGAGGGGCACGGCATCCCATTCGACCGGTCAGTCGACCTGCGGCCCGACGCCGCCGCGGCCTGAGGGGCAGCGTGCTGCGGAAGTCGCTCGGCGGGGTCTGCAGCGGAGCTCCGGCGCCCGCATGAGCAGGAGCGGCCGGCAGGCGGCGACAGCGGCAGTGCAGCCGCAGGATCAGCGGGGAAGCGGCGGCGGGGTGTCGAAAGCATTTTGCAGTCGTATCATTGAGGCGACGGCAGCAGAGCATCAGCATTATGGGCCCGCGCTCCTGGCAGACTCGCAGGAGGCAGCGCCCTCGATGCGGCCCTGCGCAAAGTCAGTCGCGTTAATGCTTCCGATATCGCAGCTGCACGACGTTTCGTGGGACGCACCTGCACTCGAGTCGGCCAGGCTACCTGCTGTGGGTGACAGCGGCTGCTGCATGCACTTCGGCAGCATCGCAGTCACATGAAAAAATGCTGCAGCTTCCAGGCCATTTGCAGCTGTGCGCAAGCGGATGCAGTGCGGCCACTGCATCCGGTGGGCAGACATTCAGACGCTGTCTGACAGAATCACTGGCGGCTTCGAAACCGCCACTGGCTATGGTAGCGGCGGCGGCAGCGGTAGCGTCACTGGCTTCAGTTTGCACACTCAAGTGCCACCTTCGAAACATCGTAGCTAGATGTGCAGATGTGGCATGCGGGATCACACGATAGGATTTGATGCACAAAGGGCTCGCTACGATGTTGAGACGGCGTAGTGAAGCCAGGAGTTGCTGCACGACGTTCTCCCAGCTGTGCTGCAGTGCAGCTGCCGCGAGCACGCGCTGGATCGGCGGGCGCCTCATACTGTTGCCATTTGAACGACACGTCTTTCTGCAGTTGTTCGTTATGCGAATGCCGACTGCAAGTCAGACAGACTGCAGATGTTGTCAGATCAGTACATGCACGGTGCTGCGCTCGGTCAGTTCACATCGAAACCAATCGGATCATCCGATGGGTACAGTGCTTCAACAGTACTGTTGCACTTCAGACTTTTAGGCGACAGAGCACCCGTACCTGCTGGATGGCCCGCGCTTGCCTTTCCTCCAGCTGCTGTTTAGACCAGTATCAGACTGCGTTTCTCATCCGACAACGATGACGGGAAGGGATGCCAAGATTTGCAAGAAGGGCAGTCTACATTTCAGGCTGCAAGCCTTGATCACCCAGCTGGCGGGACAAAAGGCAAAACCCAATGAGACAACATTGCTGCACTTTGCGGCCTCCTGATCACGATCCTGCGTCACCGACGGCAAGCCACTCATGCACCAGTTCCCGCACTATCTGGCACGGCACCATGTGCTTGTGAGGCAACGGCGCCCCAGTCATTGGCGAGGTGTCGTGGCCCGCCAGCCAGGCCTCCAGCGCCACGCGCTCATAGGCGTACCCGTCAGCGCACACCACCGGGTCCTCCATCAGTTCCTGCATAGCAAAAGAGAGCGTGATGGTGCGGTACTCCAGACGAATGTGTGTGTAACATGAAGAAGGACATGCAGCAGGACGCGCAAACACTTCAGCATCTCATGCACCTCACGCATCGCACCATCGTAACTGGGCAGCACAGACGATATGGCGGCTGCGCGGTAGTGGCGGCTGCGGGCACGCCTTCTGAGTGCGCTGCATTGACGGGCAGCGGCTGCGCTGAAGACTGGAGTCCTGCTGCTGCTGCCGCTGCGGGAGCGCCTGCCGCTGCAGGTCTGCCGCAATCGGCAGGCGCAGCCTGTTCCTGCAGGGCTGAGCAGACTGCCCCATCACTGCCGCCGCTGCCGCCGCTGCCGCCGCCGTCGCTGCCCCCTCCAGCCAGACGGTCAGCCCAGCTGCTGACGGCAGTTGGAGGCGGAGCAGCCGCAGGAAAGCGCTGCGCTGGCCGGACCTGCTGCTGTGCCAGCGCCGGCGCCGGCGCTGGCAGCACAGTCGGCCGTCCTACGTGGCTTTGCTGCTGCTGCTGCTGCGGCGGCGGCAGCGCCAGCGCCGCCGGCGCAGCAGCCTGCCA